>Ga0304729_1000240_pt1 | contig 39465 bp, 58 predicted proteins | sample C_131016_MF_Meta_FD_190475 | JGI IMG/M metagenome (GOLD analysis project Ga0304729, IMG submission 190475) | Freshwater microbial communities from Lake Croche, Canada to study carbon cycling - C_131016_MF_MetaG (v2) (version 2) | ecosystem: Environmental > Aquatic > Freshwater > Lake | place... | reverse complement strand
ACTACTTTTACACACTGAATTGGTTGAGGGGCGGCTTGTGAAGAAGGGCGATCCGGGGTATCAGCGGCACAAGGAAGCGGAGAACGCCCGCGGGCGTTCGGCGTCCAAATCCGCACGCGAGATCGGCGATCTACCCGCCGTCGTGAATCCGGCTCGCCGCGATGAGTGCCGCGAGAACTTCCGCCTCTACTGCGAAACGTATTTGCCGGAATCGTTCCCCCTAGCGTGGAGCGAAGATCACCTCCGAGCAATCGCGAAGATCGAGGGCGCCGTGCTCCACGGCGAGCTCATCGCATTCGCGATGCCAAGAGGCTCAGGCAAAACTACAATGGCTGAGGCCGCGTGTGTCTGGTGCCTGTCCTATGGCCACCAGCAATTCCTGTTGCTGGTGGGAGCCGATCAAGGCATCGCCGGCCAGATGCTCGACTCCGTGAAAGGCACCATCGAAAATAACGATCTGCTCCTCGAGGACTTCCCCGAAGTCTGCGCCCCGGTGCGGGCTTTGGAGCGGATTTCCCAGCGAGCCAAAGGCCAGACATATCAGGGCAATCCGACTCACATCGAATGGACTGCCGACACCGTTACCCTCCCGTGGATCCCCGGTGCTCAATCCGCCGGCGCCGCCGTCCGCGTAGCCGGCATCACCGGCCGCATTCGCGGCCTCAAGCACACGCGGCCGGACGGCACGAGCATCCGCCCATCGCTGGTGCTCATTGACGATCCGCAGACTGACGAATCGGCCGCCAGCCCATCGCAGGTGGCCACCCGCGAGAAGATCCTCTCCGGAGCCATCCTCGGCCTCGCGGGGCCGGGGAAAAAAATTGCGGGCCTCTGCACCATCACCGTGATCCGCACCGACGATCTCGCCGATCGGCTCCTCGATCGTGCTCGGCATCCCGCGTGGCAAGGCGAGCGGACGAAGCTGATCTACGAGTGGCCGACGGAGGATGCTCTCTGGAGCCAGTACGCCGAGCTGCGCCGCGAAGGCCAGCGGACGGGCCAAGGCACCGCCGCGGCGGACGAGTTCTATCGCGTTCGCCAGGGCGAGATGGATAAGGGCTCCCGCGTGGCGTGGCCGCAGCGGCACAACGAGGATGAGATCTCGGCGCTTCAGCACGCGTGGAATCTCCGCATCGATCGCGGCGAGAGCTCATTCAACGCTGAATACCAGAACGAGCCGATGGTGGACGATATCGCGTCCGATCGGCTCGACAAGCGAGGGCTCGCCTCGCGGGTGGTGCCGACGAAACGCGGGATCGTTCCCCTCGGGCACAACACGCTCACCTGCTTCGTGGACGTGCAGGAGAAGCTCCTGTTTTGGAGCGTCTCATCATGGAACGATGCCTTCGGCGGCCACATCGTGGCCTACGGCTGCTACCCGGATCAGGTGAGCAGTTTCTTTGAAGCAAAACATGCCAAGACAACGCTCGCGATGAAGGCCAAAGGCGCCGGCTTTGAGGGAGCTTTGGCCGCGGGCCTTGAGAAGGTGGCCGCCGATATCATGGGCCGCGAGTGGAAACGGGAGGACGGCGTCGCGCTCCGCGTCTCGCAGCTGCTCATTGATGCCAACTGGGGCCAGAGTACGCAGGTGGTGCGGACGTTCGCGAGGCGATCGCACTTCGCAGCGAACATTCTGCCGAGCCACGGCCGCGGCATCGGTGCCTCTTCGCAGGCTCTTACGGAAAAAACAAAAGGCCGCGGCGACAAGATCGGGCTCAATTGGAAGCTCGGGCAGGTGAGCGAAGGCCAGCGATCGGTGCTCTACGATACAAATTTCTGGAAGACGTTCGTGGCCGCCCGGCTCCGCCTGGCTCTCGGCGATCCGGAGGCCATGTCGATTCACGCCGGCGATCACGATCTCCTCTTCGAGCACCTCACCAGCGAATACCCGGTGCGAACAGAGGCACGCGGCCGCGTGGTGGACGAGTGGAAAATGGCCGGCCGTGATAATCACTGGCTTGATTGTCTTGTCGGCTCCGCTGTGGCCGCATCGATCCAAGGTGTGCAGCCGTCATCGACGGAGGCCGGTGGCCGCAAGCGGCGCAAGGTAGAGCTTCCCAAGGGTGCCCGCGGGAAAATTGTCATCAAGCCGATGGCACGATAACACCACACCCCCTCTCTCTCTCAGGTTGGTGAGCGGTAACGTCGGTGCATGGCATCAGACGATCGCACCAACGCTATCGATTCCTCGGCTCAGGGGCCGAAGCGCGTCCGCACCGACGCGGGCGAGGCTGAGGCTCACGATCTTGAGCAGCAGATCGCAGCGGACAAGTACCTCGCCGCGAAAGCCGCGGCCAAGCGTGGCGGGAATCGCGGCCTCCGGTTCAACCAGTTGATCCCTCCGGGAACGATCTGAATGGGCCTGCTCGACTTCTTCAAGGCGGCGCCGAAGCCTCAGCCAATTTCCCCTCCGGGGAAGTCGGTGCGGGCGCGGATCGACATTGCCGAGCAGGGCGATGACTATAAGCATTGGGCCAACGCCGATTGGTTCTCAATGGACGGCGAGCTCACCGCCGTCCGGCGCCGCACCGTCCGCAACCGAGCCCGCTACGAGCGGCTCAATAACAGCTACCTCGCCGGCATCGCCGACACGCTCGCGAACGATCTTATTGGCACCGGGCCGCGGGTGCAGATCGACACCGGCGACTCTGCCGCCGACAACGCAATCGAAAAGGCTTTCGGCCGCTGGTGCAACGCGATCTATCTGCCTTGCAAGCTGCGCACAATGCGGCAGTCGAAGCTCATCGACGGCGAGGCCTTCGCTCAATTTGTAACGAATCCGCGGCTCGACGGTGTGCAGCTTGATATTCGCCTGATCGAGGCGGAGATGATCGCCACGCCGATCGGCCTGTTGATTCCAAACACGACGCCGGAAGGCTCAATCGTGGACGGGCTCGAATTCGACGAGTACGGGAATGTTACGAATTACAAGCGGCTGAAATACCATCCCGGCTCAAATTTCCGCATCAGCAACTTTGAATTTGATCGGATCGACGCCAAGTACATCATTCATTGGTTCAAGCAAATCCGCCCGGCAATGCACCGCGGCATGAGCGAGATTGCACCGGCTCTGCGCCTCTTTGGGGACATGCGGCGTTACACCTCAGCTGTGGTGGCCGCGGCCGAGACGGCCGCTGACTTTGCGGCGTTCCTCAAAACAAATTCTCCGGCCGCTGAGGTGGATGAAGTTGAGGCCTTCGCTTCGATGGAGATCCAGAAGCGGATGATTACCACCCTCCCCGACGGCTGGAACATTGAGCAGCTCAAGGCCGAGCAGCCGACGAACACATACGCGATGTTCAAAAAGGAAATGTTGAACGAGCTCGGCCGCTCAATCGGCCTGCCGTACAACATGACGGCGCTCGATTCCAGCGGATACAACTACGCCTCCGGGCGGATGGATCACCAATTGTATCAGCAGACGATCCGCACCGAGCGTGACGAGCTGCAACACGTGGCGCTTGATCGCATCCTTGTCGCCTGGCTTGATGAGGCGGTGCCTCTCGGGCTTATCCCACGCGGCCTGCCTCCAATCGCGGAGTGGAACTGGGCGTGGACGTGGGACGGACGCGAACACGTGGATCCGGGCAAGGAGGCCAACGCGGCCGAGACGCGTTTGAGAACGCACACCACCACCCTCGCTCACGAATATTCCAAGCAAGGCAAGGATTGGCAGGTAGAGCTCCAGCAGCGGGCCAAAGAGGTGGCACAGATGCGAGCGCTCGGTCTGCTTGTTGATCTGGAGCCGAGCACCAACTACACCGGGCCGAGCGCCGGCGAAGAAGAAGGAGGCGAGCAATGAAGGTAAGCACCGCACAACAGATGGCCACCGTGGCCGCCGCGAAGAAAAACCATCTGGCCATCCAGGCGGAATTTAGCGTGGCAGCTGCAATGGACGCGGCCGGCCAGCCGGTAACGCCGACGTTCTCACTTGTGGGCTACACCGGCGCCGCAATCAAGCAGTTCTGGAGCCGCAATCCGCTGGTGGTGGATCTCGCCGGAATGGATACCGGATCGGGCGTGCTCCCGATCCTCTACGGCCATGACGCCAGCCTCGACAGCGTGCTTGGGCAGTCGTCTACGACGATCAACGACGGCCGGCAACTGGTGCTTTCTGGCGATCTGTTTGGAGCAAGCCAGACGAGCGATCAGGTGCTCATGCTCGCGAAGCGCGGGATGAAGTTCCAGGCCTCCATCGGCGCCGATATCAACCGCATTGAAAACATCTCGGCCGGCGAAAAGGTGAGCGTCAACGGACGCGAATTCGCCGGGCCGATCTCCGTCGTGCGCGGCTCCAAGCTGCGCGAAGTTTCAATTGTTCTGATGGGTGCCGACCCCGCAACGTCGGCCGCGATCGCTGCGGAAGCGAGTGAGGATTCCTCTATGGCGGACAACGCCACTTTGCCGGCCGACAAGGTCGAAGCCGCGGCGAGCGTCGCCACGGAACCCACTCCCGCTGTCGTGGCGGCTGCCACCGATGGCACTGCCGAGAAGATCAGCGGCCTCGAAACGAAGCTGAACGCAGCACTCGAAAAGCTCGAGGCCATCGCGAAGGTTGAGGCGGCACGCAGTGCTCGCCCGGCCGGCCCTGCCATTCACACCGTGGAGGCCTCTGTGGACAATCCAGAAGTCGTTCTTGCCGCGCTCTGCTCGCAAGCCGGCCTGCCCCGAATGGAGGCCGCTTTCGACGCAAAGACGTTGGAGGCCTCCGACAAGATCCGGCGGGAGGTGGGCCTGCAAACCATCATCCTCGCGGCCGCCAACGCCAACGGCTACACCGGCAGCCAGCGGCTCAACTCTGGCAATCTGCCAGCCGTGATCCAGGCATCGTTCGCTTCGCATCAGCTCGCTGACATGCTGTCGAATCTGGCGAACAAGTTCCTCTTGAACGGCTTCAATGCCGTTGAGCGGACTTGGGAAAGGATGTCGGCGATCCGCAGCGTGAACGACTTCAAGGTTATGAACCTGCTGCGGCTCAACGGCGATCTGAAGTTCCAGAAGCTCGGCAACGCCGGTGAACTGAAGGTGGCCAAGGTTTCGGACTACAAGCGTACGCTTGCGGCTGATACCTACGGCATCTCGACGCAGATCACGCGACAAGACATGTACAACGATGATCTGTCGGCTCTCTCGCTGATTCCTCAGCGAATGGGCCGCGGTGCGGCGTTGGCCATGAACGAAGCGATCTGGGCTGAGTTCCTGACCAACAACAGCAGCTATTACCAGACGATCACGCCGGCTGCTGGCAATGCTCTGTCTTACACGAGCCTGTCGTCCGCTACCGTGGCGTACAACAAGTTGAACGATCCGGACGGCAACCCCTTGTCGATCCCGGCTCGCCTGCTCCTCGTGCCTCCGACGCTGTACCTGACGAGCAAGCAGCTGATGACGAGCAATCTGTTGCTCGCCTCCAGCCTGGGCAGCACCAGCAGCAAGAGCTTCGATCCCGCGAGCAACGTGCTCATGGGCGAATACGAAGTTGTGAAGAGCAACTACCTCGAGACGGTAAAGGATTCGAGCGGCAACTCGCTCGGTTCTGCGTCCACGTGGTGGCTGGCTGCGGACGGTGCGGATCTGCCGGCGATCGACATTGCTTTCCTCAACGGACAGCAGCAGCCGATCATCGAACAGGTGCTCCCCGATTCCGACAAGCTCGGAATCGTGCTCCGCGGCTACTTCGATTTCGGCGTTACCAAGGGCGAGCCCTTGGCCGTGCTCCGCGTCGCGACGTCCTGATCGGCTCCGTAATCGCAGCCGGGAGGGCGAGCAACCAGCCGCCCTCCCGGCATGACGAGCTTTCAATTCACATTTCACAATGAGGTGCCTAAATGGCTTCGACTGGCCCAGGTTATTTTCAGAATGGTGATCTGCTCGACTACGTGGCTCCGGCCGACGTCGGCGCAGGTCAAGTGGTGGTTCTCGGCTCGATGGTGAGCGTGGCCGTGAGGCCGATCTCCTCCGGCAAGATCGGTGGCGTGGCGGTGGAGGGCGTATTCGCTCTGCCGTGTGCCACGGGTGCCACCGGCGCCCAGGGCTCGGTGGTGTACTACTCGACGGCCTCGGGCGTCGCCAATGACACCACCGGCACCTACGCCGGCAAGTTGGCCTACGATCGGGCCGCTGCGGATAGCACCGTGAAGGTGCTCCTCAACGTCGGCCGCTGATTCTGGTTCGCATCATCCGCCGGCGGCGTGCATCTGCCGCCGCCGGCGGACTTCTTTTCCGGAGGTGGCCGTGGATCTTCTCCGCAGCGGAACCAGCTGGCTCGCCGACACGCTCAACGCGTCGGCCGGCTACGCCGTGACGTACCGCCGGGGGAACAATTCCGCGAGCGTGATCGCTACCATCGGCAAGAGTCTGTTTGAGGCCGGCTCGCAATCAGGCGTGATCGAATCGTTTGAGAGCCGCGATTACCTGCTCCGGACTGAGGATCTGCCGTTTGGCGTGCCGCAACGCGGCGATCTGATCCTCGAATCCACCGGCGGGATCGTCACCACATACGAGGTTTCCACGCCGCGAGGCGTGCCGCTTTTCAGATATGCGGACGCGTTCCGCACGATGGTACGGGTGCATACCACGATGAATGCAAACTCCGGCACGATCCCGGCCACGCTCCTTGCTCGGGCAGTCGGCGCCAGCAGCTCGGCCGCCGCCACCGACGCCGAGATCCTCGCTCTGCATGTCGATCTCGCCGCCTCGTCTGCTCTCTTGCGGACGGTGACGGCCAGCTCGGCCTACCTCTACGTGGTGCTCCCAAATTCGTTCGGAACGCCGACGCTCAAAGTGAACGGCATCGTATCCTCCGCCTGGAGCACCTCCACGCGTAGCATCACGTTCACCGGGCAGGCATCAACGCCCTACACGATCTGGCGGAGCACCTACGCGATCACCGGCACCGCTCTTGTGGAGGCATCCTGATGCCTACGGGGATCGTCGGCCAAAACGTGATCGCTCCGGTGGTGCCGTTTTCAACGGCCGACGTCTACCCGTCGCATCTGGCGATCTACGGTCAGGGCGGCCTCCGCTCGGTGGCGAATGTTACGGAGCGTGACGCGATCCCGCCGCTAAGGCGCGAGGCCGGGATGCTCGTGTGGGTGGCCTCGCTCTCCGTCTACCAGCAGCTCGGCACAGATCTGGCCACGTGGACGGCAATCGGTGTGCAAGGGCCGACAGGCCCGGCCGGGGCCGCCTACACGCTCCCGGCGGCGACCAGCACGATCCTTGGAGGGGTCAAGGTCGGCAGCAACCTTTCTGTGACTATCGACGGCACGCTCTCCAGCACTGCCAGCAGCGGCGCGTGGAACGACATCACCGGTAAACCCACTACGTTTGCTCCCTCGGCTCACGCGACCAGCCACGGGGCTCTGGGAGGCGATCCGATCACGCTGGCTGTGTCGCAGGTCACCGGGCTCCAAGCGGCTCTGGACGGCAAGCAGGCGGTCGGCAGCTATGCCCCGCTCACCCACACCCACACAGCCTCTGCGATCACAGACTTCTCTTCGGCGGTCGCAGCGGCGATCCCGGCCTCTGTTGTGGTGACGACCGACAACAGGCTCACCAACTCGCGCAGCCCAACAAGCCACGCTGCCAGCCACGCTGCCGGCGGGACGGATGCGGTCACGCTGACGATCGCCCAGACCACGGGGCTCCAGGCGGCGATTGATCTCAAGGCCCCGCTGGCCTCGCCAACATTCACAGGGACGGTCTCGGGCGTGACGAAGGGCATGGTGGGCCTCGGAAACGTCGAAAACACAGCAGACGCCAGCAAGCCCGTCTCGACCGCCCAGGCTGCGGCAGATGCTGCCGTGCAGGCCTACGCGATCCAGCGGGCAATGCACACAGGGACGCAGGCTGCCAGCACGGTTACAGGGCTGGCTGCCGTAGCGACCTCTGGCAGCTATCTCGACCTCGGCAGCCGGCCAACCCTCGGCACGGCGGCCCAGCTCGATGTGCCGGCCGCCGGCAACGCCAGCAGCACCCAGGTCGTCAAAGGCAGCGACTCCCGTCTCTCCGACTCAAGGACGCCTAGCAGCACGCTGTCGCACGCCAGCACGCACGCAGCTGCTGGTAGCGACCCCGTAACGCTCACGATTGCCCAGACGACGGGCCTACAGACCGCCCTCGACGCCAAGGCCCCGCTGGCAAGCCCGGCATTCACGGGGACCGTCACAGGCATCACCAAGAGCATGGTGGGCCTCGGCTCGGTGGACAACGTGGCGGACGACTCAAAGCCGGTCAGCACCGCCCAAGCTGCGGCTAATACTGCGGTGCAGGCATACGCTATCCAGCGTGCCAACCACACCGGCACGCAAGCCTCCACGACGATCACGGGGTTAGGCACGCTGGCGACGCAGTCGGGCACATTCTCGGGCACCTCCAGCGGGACGAATACCGGCGATCAAACGATCACGCTCACGGGCGACGTCACCGGCAGCGGCACGGGCTCGTTCTCCGCAACGCTCTCAGACAGCGGGGCGACGGCGGGCACCTACACCTCGGTGACTGTCGACACTAAGGGCCGCGTGACGTCCGGCACAAACCCGTCTGGGTACAGCCTGCCAACGGCGACAGCGTCGGTGCTCGGCGGCATCAAGATTGGCTCGGGACTGTCCATTGACGCGTCTGGCGTGGTCAGTTCATCCGGCAGCTACACGCTGCCAGATGCCACCACGCTGGTCAAAGGTGGCGTGATAGTCGGCACTGGCCTGGGCGTGAGCAGCGGCACGCTGTCGGCCAACGTGACGAGCGTAGCCGGCCGCACTGGAGCTGTCACGATCGCATCTAGCGACGTGAGCGGGCTGGCAACGGTCGCCAGCAGCGGGCTGGCATCTGACCTTACGGGAACGCTGGCGGATGCGCGACTGACTGGCAACATCATTACCGCAAATGGGTTGGCGGCGATGGTTGGTTCCTATGACGGCACGAATTACTACGTTGATACGGGGCCAAGATTTCTCGCAAACGGCAACAACACTCAGGGAGCGGGCGGCATAAACTTTGTTTACTTTTCTCCCGGTCGAACAGTCACGGTGACGGGAATTACTTTCGTTTCAGGAAGCACAGCCGCATCGGGACTGACGCTGTGTCGGTTTGGCCTCTACACCTTTGATGGCACCACGGCAACGCTTGTCGCATCGACAACGAGCGACACTACTATTTTTGCAGCAGCGAACACGCCTTACCGTCGTCTGTTTTCCGCATCGGCTAGCTACACGCTACAGGCCGGTGCGCGTTACCTTGTTGCCTGCCTGCAAGTTGGGACAACGCCAGCCAATTTGCTGTCTATTACCTGCGCAAATTTCAACGGGCTGGGGCCGCGATTTGCAACATACGTTTCCGGGGGACTGACCGATTTGCCATCGTCACGCAACACAAGCGGTGACAGCGGCACGACACAAATGAATTTTGCGAGGTTGGCATAATGCGAACCGAATACGCTGGGCTTATTGACGGGTGCAAAACCTGGAACGTTTTTGACGACGCAGGAAATCTTGTAGGGACAAACGGATCGCCTCCTGAACCTCCGGCTGTGCCAGAGTGCATTACTGCTGTACAGATTCGGAAGTGGTTGGTGGCTCATGGGATCGCGCTTGAGGATGTGACCTCAGCCATTGAAGCCCTGCCGGATGATGTGAGGGTCAACACAAAGATTGAATGGGAGTACGAACCAATGATCCAACGATCCAGTAGCATGTTGGCCCAGATGGCGGCCGCGTTTGGCATGGACTCCGCTGCGATTGATGCGGCGTTCACGGAGGCGGCGGGCCTGTGACGCTCCTCTCCGACATCGCCGCTCCGACGTTCCACCGACTCGACGTTGAGCCGGCCGCCCCCGGCTGGACATGCTTTAATCCCACGCTCCTGGCCACGCGGGCCGGCCTCGTCGGCATCGTCCGTAGCAGCAACTATCGGATCATCGACGGCCGCTACGTGATCCCCCCGGAGGACGGCGAGGATATCCGCACCGCAAATATCCTGGTCTTCTTCGACAATGATCTCACGGTGCTGGAAGCGAAAACGCTGAAGGTCGATCCGTATCAAGGCTCCGGATTCCCCGTCCACGGACTTGAGGACTGCCGCCTCCGGCATACCGCCAACGGCATTGGCGTTTCCGCCACCGTCCGCAACGTGGCCGGCTTCGACGGCCGCTGCCGCATCGCGACGGCCGAGCTCGACGTTGACGCGGGCCGCTTGCACTCGCTCCGCGTGATCGAATCCAACAGCAGCCAAGAGCACGAAAAGAATTGGATGCCGCTGGTGGGGAAGGCCGCGTGGCTCTACTGCGCCAACGTCGGCGGCTACACGCTCACCGTGGAGGCTGCCGGAGTGCCTGGCGAATACCGGATGCTCCGCCGGGAGCCTTCCCCAGCCATCGCTGCGGAGTTCCGCGGCGGCTCGCAGCTGGTGCCATTCCGCGGCGGCTGGCTCTGCGTGATCCACGAGGTGCGGGCCGGTGCCAACGGCCAGAGGGTATACGAGCACCGGCTCTGCTGGTTTACAAACGCTCTGCGGCTGGAGCGAGTCTCGGAGCGGTTCGCGTTTCGCGAATCGGAGGCGATCGAATTTGCGGCCGGCTTGGCAAAGCACGCCGGCACGGTGGTGATCTCATTCGGCGTCCGCGACGCGGAGGCCTGGCTGGCAACTCTCACGGAGGATGACGCGTGGAATCTCTTGCACCCGATCTCGCGGAACCAGCAGTAATCGCACCGGCGCCCCCGGCGGCTCCGCCGCCGGTGATCGTCACCGGCTTCGTTGACTGCGGCAACGGCCATCGGCCGGTCGATACCTACGTGGCTCTCGGCGAGCAGCTGCTCGGGCTCGGCCTGCCCACAATCTGTTGGATGGACGAGGCCGTTCACGTGAAGGCTCCGGCCTCCACTACGCTACTTCCTGCCACGTTTGAAGACTGCTGGCTCGCTGGCAAAGTCTCGGAGGATGTGCAGCTTCCGTCGGGAGCGAATCCCGAAAAGGATTCGCTCGCCTATCTCGTCTGCCAGCACGAAAAAAGCCGGTGGATTGCCGACAGCTTTCAAAACACGGAGGCCGATCTGGCCGCGTGGGTGGATTTTGGCGTGATGCACGTTCGCGGCGTGGGGCCGCGGGAGATCAAGGAGTTCTACGATCGGCTGCCGCTCGCTCGCCGCGATGTGATCACCGTGGCCAGCATCTGGGGGCCACCGGCTCCGGATGTGCCGATTCCGGTGAATCTCCCTGCGTGGCACTGTGCCGGCGGCGTGCTCATCGTGCCGCGGGCTCTCGCCGATCGCTTCGCGTTGCTTGTCGAGCAGGCCGCGGCTCGCCTGATCGAGAACGGCCGGATCGCGTGGGAAGTCAACACGTGGGCGATCGTCTGGCAGCAGAACCCGGAGCTATTCACGAGTTATCACTGCGATCACTCCGCCGGACTCTTTGAAGGATTCCAGCCTTGAGAATCGGCATCTACGCTCTCGCGAAAAACGAGGCCAAGCACGCGGCCGCCTGGGCGGCATCGTGCGAGGAAGCCGACGTCCGCGTTGTCACCGACACCGGCTCTGAGGACGGCACGCAGGCGATCCTCGCGGCCGCTGGCGTGACGGTTGCCACCGGCGCCGTCATCCCGTGGCGGTGGGACGATGCACACAATCTGAGCCTCTCGCATCTGCCGCCGGATCTGGATATCGCGATCCGGCTTGATCTTGATGAGCGGCTCCAGCCGGGCTGGCGGCAGGCAGTGGAGGCCGCGTGGCAGGAGGGAATCAACTGCCTGCACTATCGCTACGTGTGGGGCTTCCGGGCCGACGGCACGCCAGGGCAGACGTTCAATGGTGACAGGGTGCATTGCCGGGCAGGCTTTCGCTGGGCTCAGGCCACGCATGAGGGCTTGCTGTGTTGGACGGGCGAGAAGATCGCCGGCTTCGCGCCGGGCTTGGAAATCCATCACCATCGCGACGCTGGAAAATCTCATTCCTCCGATCTGCACCTGCTTCGCGTGGCGGTGGCGGAGGCGCCGCTGGACGCTCGAGCTCGCTGGTATCTGGCTCGGCAGCTTGACTACGAAGGCAATCCGGAGGCGATCTCGCAATTCACACGCTACCTCTCAATGCGAGGCGGCTGGTACTCCGAGCGGGCCTACGCTCGCCGGCAGCTCTGGCATCTTACCGGCGATCCCATCCACCTTGAGGCGATCACCCGCGAGGCTCCAGACGAGCCGGACGGCCACGAGCTGCTGGCTCTCCGGGCCTACCACCTCCAGGCGTGGGCCGAGTGCCTGGAGCACGCTCTCCACGGCATCGCGGCCACCGGCCAGCAGACACACGCCACCAATCCAGACAGCCTCGCTAAGTGCCACGATCTGGCCAGCGTGGCGCTGTGGAATCTACAGCGGCAGCCAGAGGCTCTCTCGCACGCGAGGGAAGCTATGGCACGATTACCGGAAGACACACGGATTGCGGCCAACGTGGCTGCGATGGAGCGTGTTGTGGCCGGGGAGGCGGTTCCGGTATGAGTGCATTTCTCCAATCGCTTGCCGATGCGGTGGCAACCGGCCTCGCGGCCAAGAGCTGGGCCATCGCTGGCACCACCGTGGAGCGTGCCAACTGGATCAGCAAAGGCCCGGAGCAGCTGGTGGTGCCGGCCATCGTCGTGACGGCTGGCAACCGGGAGACGGTGCGGATCGCTCGGCCGAGCCAGCGGCAGAACGATTACACCGTGCAAGTCTATGTGGCGCAAAAAGTTGATACCGATGCCGAAGTAACGGCCATCAGCAATCAGGCGGAGGCGGTGCTAGACGCTCTGATGGATCATTCTTATCCGGGTGTGACGTTTCCCACAGGCACGGTATCGCCGCTGACGGTGACGATCGAAACGAATCCCGACGATGCTCTCAATGAGCGGAACGTGTGGCGGGCCAGCATCGTGGCCACGTATCGATTCTTTGCGTGAGGTGATCGATGATCAGCTCGCTCCCGATGCCGACGTTCACGGTTCAAGATCCGATGAACGTGTGGCGTCGCATCGCGATGCCGCCGCATGTCGCCCAGGACGTCTTTAACGTCACGGTAAAGACGCGGTTCAAATGGGATACGCGCCGCCTCACCAAGCAATTCGACGCGGCCACCAGGCGGAGCCTAATGCTCGCCGGGAAGGACGTCCGCGGCGGGATCCGCGGCGTGATGAGCAGCCGGAGGCCGCTGGAAAAGGAGCGGCTCTGGAATCTCGGAAATCACAACGGACAAAACCTGATCGCTCTGGTGCGGAGAGTGCCAAAGGGAAACGGTATTGTGACGTCGTGGAAAACAAAGAGCTTCCCCGAAGGCTTCCTCAAAAAGTCAATCCTGAGTGATTGGGACTTCGCGTCGAAGAGCGTTGTGGCCGGGCCATCGAAAGGCCATCGCGTTGCCGATCTCCAGAACATGGGCGGCAGCTCCACCTTCTCGTTTGTGCCTGCCGTCAAATCGCAACAGCGGAAGAGCATCGGCAAACACAAGACGGTCTACGGCCGCATCGTCACTGGCCGCCGAGACACCTCTCTATGGACGTTCCGCCGCAAGTTGGACGATCTCCGGTTCGTAGAAAAGGGCCGCGATAAGGCGGTGGCAAAGAAGGCTACGGCCAAGCATTTTGCCGATCAAATGCACGGCCCCTGAGCCACACCCCCTCTCTAATTTCCGGCTGGCTCAATACGTTGGAAGCACACCCACACGGAGGCTTTCATGGCCGGCATTAGCCTTGGAAAAGACGTCACAGTTACAGGCATCTCAAACGTCACCGATGTGACGATTGATGAGTCGGCCGCGGAGTACGCCGTGCATAAGCGCGGTGACACCTACACGAAGATCGTAAAGGGTTGGATTGATCAGACGGTTGAGGTGTCTTGCAACGATACTCCCGGCTGCGTCAAGGGCGGAACCGTCACGCTCACCCACGCCTCCAGCGGCGGATTCCCGCTCACGGGCGTGAAGTATCTCGTAACGAAGGTGGCCAAAACTGAGCCGCTTGACGGCATTGTCACATTCAGCGTTTCGCTCACCCGCGCCCGCCAATCCTAATTTTCTGGAGCAATCATGCCTTCACTCGGCTATCAGCAGACCGGGCCTACGGGAGCCGTGGGCGCAACGGGAATTATCTCCGTCACGTGGACTGAGGAAGTCTCTCCGGTGGACGTTACGCACCGCGGCGATCGCGCCGCCAGCGGCGCCAGCTACAAGGTTTCCACCGGCGGCTGGGAAACGAACACGGCGGAGATCGAGTGCTACGACGCCTCGGCAGTGATCGCCGATCTGCGATCCGCCGGATCCACCTTCACCGCCACGAAGGTGAGCGAGAATTCGCCGCTTGATGGTGCCGTTACGTTTACTGTCACAGTCAAGCAGATGTGAGGTTGCCGGATGGCGATCTCACTCGGAAAAGACTGCTCTCTCGCGTTCGGCGGCACGGCTGTGCCTGGTGTCCGCGACGTCACGATCGACACGCAGGCCTCCACAATCGAGGTGGAGAAATACGGCGATCGGGTGAATTACGTGTACCAAACCGGGTACTCGTTCACGATCACGGTCGAGACAATCGATGACACGGTGGCGGACGCGGCGCACACGGCACAGTATTCCGGTGCGATCTCGCTTGTCACCGCTACGGGCCTGCCGTATGGCGGCCTGTATTTCGTCGTGGCCGGTGTGAGCGACGCGCAGCCCCTCGACGGTGTGCGTGTGTTCTCAATCGAGCTCAAGCAAACACTCTACGGACTACGTCAGGAGACATTTTGAAATCTTTCAAAGATACGCTCGGCCGTGAATGGAATCTGGCTCTCACCACCACCGCGGTGATGCGGATCAGAGATTCCGTCACATATTCCGAGATTGGCGAGGACGGCAAGGCCACGGAGCGGCCGCTGGATCTCGGAGATGTGCAGACGGCCAACCAGGCTCTCACGCTCTTCAGGAACCACTACACGAAGCTTGTGGAGGTGCTCCGCGTCGCGCTGGTGAAGCAGATCGAAGAGCGGCATCTCACCGGCGACGAATTCGCCGACGGCCTTTCCGGCGATGCCTTTGAATCAGCACGCGAGGCCTTTGAGGGGGAGCTCATCTCTTTTTTCCCGAGGCGCCGCCGCGAGCTGCTCGAGCTCGTCACGAAAGAGATGGACAAGGCGGAGATGGCGGCGATGGGGAACGCGATGGAAACGCTCGCAAAAGCATCTGGCCTGCCGTCTGGGAAGCCGCCGGAATCGTCGGCGTCCATCCCGGTGAATGGACTTTCCGACAGCTCTTCCTCGCCCGCGACGGACGCACAGACGCCGAGTGGTGGCACACCGCTCACCTGATCGCACTGATCGAAAACAAGACGCTAAACAAAGGCGATAGGCCGGTGAAGGTGCATGAGAGGCACCCCAACGGCGCGAAGTATCGTCCGAAGCCACGCAAAGCAACACCCGCTGATCTGGAGAGGCTCTTAGGCCGAAAAGCATGAGCGCATCCGCAATCAGAATGGGCCGGGCCTATGTTGAAATCGGGGCCGACTCGCGCAAATTCTTTGGCGCGTTGTCGAAGGTCAACGGCGCCGTGAAGGCGATGGGGGCCTCGATCGCCTCCGCCGGCGCGAAGCTCGGCGCCGCAGGACTCTCGGCGGCGGCACCGTTCGCCGCGAGCATCCGCTCCGGGGCCGCCTATCAGGATCAGTTGCTCGGCATCAAGGCGAGCACAGGTGCCACGGCGGAGCAGCTGCAGGCGGTGGATGAAGCCGCGATGAAGCTCTCGGCCGATATGGGGATCGGGCCGGCCGCGATCGCCGCATCATTTCAAGAGCTGCTGAAGGCTGGTATGCCGCTGCAACAAGTTCTGGACGGAGCCGGCCAATCGGCCACCGAATTCGCGAAGGTGGGCGGGCTGGAGATGGCGCAGGCGGCGGTGGTAATGTCGGATGCGATGAATATCTTTGGCGTCACGGCCAAGACTGCCGTCGATACGCTCTCCGCTGCGGCCGACTCAAGCTCCACCAATATCGCGGAGGTGGTGGAGGCCTTCTCAAACGTCGGAGCGATCGCCGCCTCGGCCAATCAATCGATCACGACGGTATCAGCCGCCCTGGCGATCCTCGGCAACAATGCCGTGAAGGGTGGCGAGGCCGGCACGGCGCTGAAATCCATGATGCTTCCGATCGTGAGCGGATCGGACGGAGCAGCAGCTGCACTCGCGAAGGTCGGCCTCACGCTCTCTGATTTCCGCGACGCCAGCGGCACAATGCTGCCGCTCGGGCAGGCGATGGACGTCGTGAAGAACGCGATCGGCGGCCTCGGCAAGGAAGCTCAGGACGCGGCTCTGCTCGACATTTTTGGCTCTTATGGAATGAAGGCCGCCACCATCCTGATGAAGGAAGGCGCAGCCGGATTCCAGCGGATGGAGCAGACGATGGGGAGCGCCTCTTCCGTCGGCAATAAATTCGGCGATATCATGTCGGGCCTCTCAGGCTCCGGATCAAAGCTGATGGCCGCAATCGAGCGGCTGGCAATCGCCGTGAGCAACGCTCTCGCACCGTCGCTCACGGAAGCGGCCACCAGCATCTCCGATGTGATTGAGCGTGCCACCGAATTCGTGAAGGCCAATCAAGGAGCCGTGCTCGTTGCCGCCAAGCTGGCCGCCGGTGCCGCCGCCATCGGCGGAGCGATGATCGCCCTCGGCACCGCGATGATGCTCGGCTCCTCCGCTGTCGCCTTGTTCCTCAAGCCGCTTGGGTTGATCTCCGGCGTCGGCTTGGGCGCCACCGGCGCCGTGCTCTCCCTCACCCGCTCCGTCGTGATGATGGCCGCCACCGGCGTCGCATCGGCCGCCACGTTCGCGGCGTCGATGGCCGGCACGGCTCTGTCTGGCGTGGTGACGTTTGCTCGCAGCGGCATCACCGCACTGGCCTCCTATGCGGCTCGCTCCGCGGCTCTGCTCGCGTTGTCGGCCGTCGCTCCGCTGGAGATGGCCGCCTCATACGTGGCCTCAACGGCATCGGTCATCGCGGCCAGCGTCTCACAGGGTGCAGCGGCAACAGCCAGAGCCGCTGCCACTGGCATAACTGCTCTCGCTGGAATGGCGTCAACGGCTGTTGCCAGCGTTGCACGGTCGGCACAGATCATCGCGGCCAGTATGGCTCAAGCGGCCTCTGCGGCGGCCTCCTCTCTCGTAGGAATGGCGTCAACGGCTGTTGCCAGCGTTGCACGGTCGGCACAGATCATCGCGGCCAGTATGGCTCAAGCGGCCTCTGCGGCGGCCTCCTCTCTCGTAGGAATGGCCGCCTCCGCCGTCAGCAGTGCAGCCACCGCGGCCGCTGCGATGGTATCGAGTGCAGCGACGTCCTCGGCCGCGTGGGTGGCTGCCAACGCCACAGCGGTGGTTTCATTTGTGCAGGTGCGGGCCGCGGCGGTGTACGCCGCTCTCCAGTCGGCCGCCTCATTCTCTTGGCTCTCCACCTCCGCCATCTCTTCCGCCGCCGCATCATCGGCTGCGTGGGTGGCGAATATGGGCCGCGTGGCGGCCTCGGCCGTGGCCAGCGGTGCCGTGAGCATGGCGGCTTTCGCCAAGACGGCCGCCGCAGCGATCGCCGCTGGTGCCGTGACAACGGCCTCCCTGCTGGCTCCGTTCCTGCTGGTTGGTGCCGCGATCGCCGCGGGTGTTGCGATCGTCTACACGTTTCGGGACAGCCTCTTCTCTGCGTTCTCTGGCACGGTTGAAATGGCGCAGGCCACCGGCAACGCGGTGCTCGCGACGTCGGCCTCATTCGCGGCTCCGTTCCTTGAATGGATCGGCGGCCAGAAGATGGTGCTCGATGCGGTGGAGCCGTGGATCGCGTTCGTGCAAAACGTGATCACCGCGGCCGGTACGAATATCGCGATCGGCTGGGAGCACATGTGGTTCGGAATGTCACAAACGGTGCGGACAATCGGCGCCGTGATGATGGGCACGATCGACAACTTTGTGACGCCAATTCTCAATCTCTTTGACGAGATCAAGCTGGCCGTATCTGCGGTGGCCTACGAGATCGATCAGGCCACCACCTTGAGCGAAGGGACGCACGCGAAGCAGAAGCTTGAGCGTGAGGCCTACGTCGCTGAGGTGCGCGGCGGCATGGACAAGCGGGTGAAGAGCTCTGGTATCAACGCTCGCCTAGAAGAGGCTGGCAAGGAAAAGGAAATCGCCCGGAACGAGATGAACGCCCGCACCGGTGCGATGCAGGATGCGGCCGATAAAACGATGGCGGATCGACTCCAAGGCGTGGAGGATCGCCGCAAGGAACGTGAGGCCGCAGCTGCGGAAACGGCAAAGCCGAAAGAATTGCCGAGTACGCTGGCCACGCCAATCACGCCGCCACCATCTCTGCCGCCAGAGCTCGCCGCCGCCTCCGGCGGCATCGCCGCCGCGGTGGATCTCAAGAATGAGAGCATGGGATCCTTCTCCGCTCTGAGTGCAGGCGGCCAAGGGATCGGCTCCACGGCCATTCTGAATAAGCAATACGAGGTGCAGCAGAAGATGCTCACCGCTCTTGAAGCTATGGGGCCATTCGTCGCATGAGCTACACGCCTACCCTCACGTGGATCGAAGACAAGGAGAGCCGGAAGGCCACGATTGTGCGCCTTGGCCGCAAGGCTCCATCAAGCTTTTTGCTGAGCTTCAAGGTCTTTGGCACCAGCGACGATCAGATTTTGCACGCTGACTGCAACCAACATATCACGACAAATTTGCAGTATTGGTCGTACCCAGTAATCGGAATTGCTCCGGCTTTTAAGCTGCGAGCCGAAAGCTATTCCACCGATTACATCGGCGACAAGTGCTACAAAGTCACGATCCAATACGAAAAGGCCGGGGCGGACGATCCATCGGACAACAATCCGCAGCCGCTGCGGCGGACGCGGCAATTCGACACCTCGGGCAGAACGGCTCACATCACGCAGGCCAAGAGCGAGACGGCCTACGCTCTCACGGGAGCCACCGCCACCGCTCGCAAGTCGGCGATTAACGTAAACGGCGATCGCGTGGACGGCGTGGATATCGTGGAGCCGGCTCTCTCATGGACGGAGACATACGATGTGCCGTCGGCCTACGTCACAAGCGCCTATATCAAAACGGCTGCCTCGCTCACCGGCACCGTTAACAATGCGGCCTTCCGAACTTTTGACGCTGGCGAGGTGCTCTTCCTCGGCCTATCAGGCAGTCAAGAAGCCGACGCTCAAAAGGGAAATGGGCCGTGGAGCTTGAGCTACAAATTCGTGGCCTCGCCGAATGCCGGAGCCTCCGGCACGATCCCGGCGATCACCGTTGGCGATATCACCGGCATCGAAAAGATGGGCCACGATTACATGTGGGTCAACTACCAGCAGGAAGCCAACAGCACCACAAGCCAGCTCTACGCCAAGCCCATTGAGGTTTATGTCAACAAGGTCTACCGCGACAGCAACTTCTCGTCGCTCGGCATCGGCACCACGGGAGTTACTTGATGCCACGGAATGACGGCAAGCTTGAGCCGGGGCAGAAGCTCAACGGGGCGATCACGGCCCGCTCGTGGAATCGGATGGTGGACGCCACCGAGATCGTGCTCGGTGCTCCGCAAGATTTTGGCGCCGACGGCGTCCAAGGGCCGGCCGCACCAAACCACACGATCCTCTGCCGCAACGATTCCGGGGCCGCGGTGGGCCGGTGGGGCGTGCTCGCAATTACGGGGATGGTGATCACGCCGACGGGCGCCACCGGGGCCGCTACGCTTTCGTGGCAGACATCGCCGGCGGTGATCGGAGTCGCTCCGCCTACCGGCACCGTGGGCGGATTCGTGGTGGCCGTGGAGCCGATCGCCAATGGGAAGATCGGCCGTGCCGCGGTATCTGGCGTGGTGCAGGCAAAGGTGGATGTGACGGACGCCGGCCACACGTTCGCGACACCGAAGCCAGGCAGCACCACGGCATTTGATTCTGGCTCCTCCGGGCCGGCTCTGATTCTGTGGAAGGAGAGCGGCACCGGGAATGGCAAGTGGGCGCTGTTGAGGATTGCGGCGGGTGCTGGTGGGACAAAGCTCGGGAAGATATCTACCGGCTGGGCCAAGGGGACGACGGCGGCGGTGGAGGAGTTCTCTGGCAGCGGCACATCACGCGGCACAACGTTCTCCGCGATCAATCGGTTTGGCCTCGTCACCGGGCCGACATCAGGCACGCCGAAATTTGTGGCGTGCTCGCTGGTGGACTCTACGTGGCACCTGATCGCCGCGGAGTGTACGTGATGTTTATACCGGGGTGCCAGTGCTGCGGGAAAGTAGAGTGCGTGCCGGAATTTTCGCCGTGCATTGCGCCGTATTCGCTAAACTTTCTTTTTTCCGGCACGTTTACCGTTGGCCCAAACGTAACGCCAGCGCAGGCGGCAGTGCTAAATTCCGTGCTGGCTTACCCAATCTGTTTTCCAAGGACGGACGGCTCAATAAAATACGAAGCCGACGCATTAGATGACGGAACCGGATGGGCTATGGTTCCAGGAACATTTACAATTAATGGCGTTTCGTGTCGCGTTGGTGCTTTCGGTTCTGCATCATTTTGGTCGTCTCGTAATTGCGGATGGAGGCTTGGTGGGCCGCCAAGTCCTTATATCGAATGGAATTACTGGCAGGCAAGCAATACGACCTACGGCGGTGAATACTTGATGAGTTGGGACAACGGAGTGATCGACGGAGGTTTTTTTTCTGGCAATGAGGATGCCTACTGCGTTCTTGAGGGTGGGAAGACTGTTTCAAGCGTTTACGGGGGGGCAGTTCTGTACGGCAGTGGCGACATTGTTGGTACAACTACAGACGGCATTTCTGCGACAATTACTTTGTCAACAGGCTCCTGTGGTGGAATTGCTAGCTCACAGCCATTTCGTTCGCCTAACGCAACATGGACGAGCATAGGTTTTAGCGGAGACTTCTACGCCGCCCCAGGCAATTTGCCAAACCCAAACTTCTCCAAAGCATCGGTGACCATCGCCGGCTACACCGGCTACCGCCCGTCAATCACGGCCAACCGTGCCGGCGTCGTCCACGTTACCGCCGACAGCGTCAGCCAAGACTGTATTTTTCAGATTTTCCGCAACGCTACGTCGGTCTATTCATATGGCACCGCTAATTGCAACAACGCTGGAGACAACGCGCCGGCTGCATTGTCCACGACGTTCAGCGTATCGGCCGGCGATGTGATCACGCTGGGCGACCCCACCGACTTTCACAACATAACCAACATTGCCATTTGGTGGACAGCAACATGAAATGCCAGCTTGCACCCGTCAATCGCATGTACGGCCGCTGCACCGTGTGCCTGCGGCTGGCGCGCTACGCCTCCGGCGATGCCGACCGGGAATGCCCAGGTGAACCTGTGCCCGTCGGGCTTGGCGACATGGTCAAAGCGGGCTTGAACGCAGTCGGAATTACTCAAGAGCGTGTGGCCGCCGTTCTCGGCAGCTGCGGCGGCTGCGAGCAGCGGCAAGAATTTTTCAACGCTGCTGGCCGAGCCATCGGAATCGGCGTCCCCCCAGATTCCCCAGAGCCCCCGCCGGTTTGACTGGCTCACTTGTGCCGCTACATTCACTGCCCTTGGAGGCCAACGCGTGGCAAACATGGTGGTATGGATCGCCGGTGCAAAATGGAAAATCCGGCACTGCAAAGTGCCGCCGACGATTCACGGAGACTGCAATTATGAGCGGCGCACCATCCGCATCAGTGACAAGCTCGCCGGCGAGGATCGGCTCAACACGCTGATCCACGAATGCGTTCACGCCCGGTTCCCAGATCTCGCAGAAGACTGCGTCGGCGAATTCTCAGACACGCTCGCTGCCATCGTCCATCACGCCGGATTCCGCTCTGAGGAGGAAGAAGAAAATGGTTGACGTCGTGACAAAGGCTTGCCGGGAATTGTGCCGGAAATTCCCGCACCATCCGGCGCGATCGATCGCTCGCAAGCTTGTCGAAAAAACCAACGGCGCGATCACGTTGGAGGCGGCACGCTCCCGCGTGCGATTCCAGTTTGGACAGATTGGCGCCGCAAAAAGATTCCGTCCGGGCGTCGCGTGCAAGCGAGCAGCTCGAGCACCAGGCCAAGGCATCGATCTTCCGCCAACGCTGGCGGAGCCGTGGGTGGTGCATGACTTTGGCGTTGTCGGTGTCGTGGGTGTGATCTCCGATCTGCACGTGCCTTATCACTCTGAGATCGCGGTGAAGGCCGCCGTAGAGCTGATGCAGGATCGCGAGATCGCGGGCCTCCTGATCAATGGAGACTTCTGCGATTTCTATGCCATCAGCCGCTTTGACAAGGATCCTGCCAAGCGAGATTTCAAGGGCGAGCTCTCGGCCATCCGCGAGGTGCTCGGCTCGCTCCGGGCCGCGTTTCCCGAGATTCCGATCGTTCTCAAGGCCGGCAACCATGAAGATCGTTGGAACGCGTGGCTGTGGCAACACGCTCCAGAGATCTCCGATATGCCGGAGATGGGCCTTGATCGCTGGCTCCATCTCGACAAGCACAATATCACGCTGGTGGAAGACAAGCGGATCGTCATGCTGGGCCAGCTGCCGGTGCTCCACGGCCACGAGAAAGGCAAGGGAATATCCTCGCCGGTCAATCAGGCACGCGGTGCCTTCCTCCGCCTCAACCACACCGTACTCGAAGGCCACGGGCATCGCACCAGCGGACACTGCGAGCCGGATATGTTCGGCAGGGAGGTATTCTGCTGGAGCACTGGATGCCTATGCGAGCTGCACCCGGCCTACGCGCCGATCAACAAAATGAATCACGGCTTCGCGCTGGTGGACGTCCAAGCGGATGGCGAATTCGATGTGACAAATCTGAGGATCACCGCCGAAGGAAAGGTGAGGCAATCGTGAAGCCGTGGGTGTATATCGCATCGCCGTATACCAAAGGCGATCAGGCGTTGAACGTCAAAGCGCAGCTGCGGATGTGGGACAATCTGCTCTCTCTCGGCGTGGTGCCGATTGCTCCGCTCTGGAGCCATTTCCAGCACCTTGCACACCCGCGGCGGTATCAGGATTGGATTGATTACGACAACGAGATCATCACCCGCTGCGACGTCTGCCTGAGAATGGCCGCGGCTGTCGGCGTCCACGGTGGCGGATGCTACTACCAATCGGAATCTCTCGGAGCAGATGACGAGGTTGCCTTTTTTCTGCGGCTTGGCAAGCCGGTGGTTTATTCACTCACGGAGTTGGAAGCATGGATCAGACGGTAGACGTTGCGATGCTGGAAGCGGATTACATTCTTCAAGCCGCTGCGGAGCTTGAGCAGGGGCAGAGCCTCCGGCGGAAGGCCGGCTCGCCGGAGTTCCATGCGGTGCTCGCGGAGATCGCGGAGCTGCACGATCGGAAGAGCCAGGACTACGGCGATGACGTTGACGCTCTCGCGAACATTCGCAACGGCGCCGATATGGTTGGCATCGCCGCGTGGAAAGGCTGCCTCCTGCGCATTGCGGACAAGATGCAGCGGCTCCGGAGCGTCTGCCGCACAGGCCACTGCGAATTCGACGGAATTGAGGACACGCTCAAGGATATTTGCGCCTACTCCGCGATCGCTCTCGTTGTCTATCGCGAAGAGCACGGCCACACCCCCTCCCGGCCTGAGCCGAGAACGGAATAGGGTGGATAGGTGATCGCTCGCTCCCACTGGCGGCGCGGATCGGACGGGCAGGAGATCGTGCCTGCCGCCGGTGAGGTGCTCACGTTATTTGACTCGGTGAAGAAGCACGAATCGTGGGGCAAGATCACCAGCCGGCCGGCCTACTCGCCGCGAGAGCTGGAATGGCTGGCGTTCAAGTTGGGCGCAACGGTGGCGGCGGTGAAACAAGCGATAGCACAGGGGCTCCTCAGATGACGCCAGAGCAACTCACCGCAGCCGTTGAAGCCTTTATCGCCGACGCGAAAGCAAAGGCTCAGGGCGGCCTCACCGTGGCTGAGTTCGGCTCGCTGGTGGTGGAGCTGCTGCACCTGGCCACGGCCGGCCTCGACACGATGAGCGGTGACGGCCAAGACAAAAAGCTCTGGGCCATGCAGATGATCGGCGTGCTCTTCGACGCCGTCGCTTTTGCTTGCGTGCCGTGGATTGCCACTCCCGCCTGGCTGGTGCTCCGGCCGGCGATCCGCTCAATCGTTCTCGCCGCTGCCGGCGGGATGATCGATTCCCTGCTTCCCCTTGTCCGAAAGGCGGCCGTGGCATGATCCTCTTCGCACAGATCGGTTGGATTCCTTTGCTGTTTGTGGCTGCGGCGGTGGCCTATCTGTGGTGGACGGCATCGCCGGCCGGCCAGCCGGCCGCCTACGCGCCCGGCCGCATCGAATTCCCTGCCGCCACGCTCCCACCTCCCCCGGCGCCGCCCGGCTCGGCCAAAGCTCCGCCCTCTCCCACTAGCGAGCGTGAGCAACTCGCAGCCATCCGCCGGCGGCTCGCCGCCGACGAGCTCCTCGGCGACGATCTGCGGAAGGCCTTTGATCTGATCTCTGAAGCTCTGCCGGTGGAGGCCAAATGAATCGGCGTGTTCTGATCGCTGGCATTCTGATCGGCGTTGCCGTGCTCTGTGCGGCGTGGCCATCCGTACAGCCATCCCCTGCCCCGCTGCCGGAATCCCCGCTGGATCTCCGCGGGCTCTTCATCGGCTTGGATGCGGCCAAAGATGCGGCCACAACGGCCGGCCTCACGGGCGAGCTGGCCGACGCGATCGAGCAGGATGGCATCGCAACCGCCGCCAAGCCTGAACCGCGGCTCCGCACCGGCGCCGCCTTTGACGATCTCAGGAGAGCCGCTCGCGAGATCCGCTGCCGCGGGGAATCACTCGGAGCCAAGCAGCCTCGCGTCCGCGATGCGATCAAGGCCTACCTCGATTCCAAGGTGGGCACCAGCGGCGGGCCGGTGGATGCCGCTGGCCGCGTGGCGTGGGTGGACGCTCTCCGCGACGTATCGCGGGCCGCGGAGGTTGCTGCACGATGAGCCGCAATCTGCTTCGATTCCTCGCTGATCTCGCATGGTTCGCGGTGCTCTGCGTCGCTGTGCCGGTATCGCTGGCCGCGTGCCTCCTCGCGTTCGCAGCCGATTGGCTTGAGGATCTCGGCGATGCTCTGGAGGCATGGGACGCATGACCAGACAACAGGCCACCGCGTGGAGCTGGAGTGCGATCACGTTCGTGATCGTGATGGCGGCGCTGGGCGCGTTGGTGCAGCGGTACACGAATCATCTCGCCGCGAAAGTTGAAACGAATTTCGGCTACCAGCCGGATCCCGCCGGCGTGAAGGAATTCCTCGGCGCCCTTGAGCATCCGCTTTTTTCTGGTGCCGCACCGGAGGTGATGGCGAATGCAAAGGGGCGAGACACGTTCCTCTATCGGGCCGCGGATCGGGCACACCGGGAAGTTTATGGAAAGCCGTTCACCGCTTGGAATCAAGGCTCGGCGGGTACGTGCGTGAGCTTCGGATGGGGCGTGGGTTGCTACATCGGCGCCGCCGTGGATTGGACGCAGGGAGAGCTGCAAAAGCCGCCGCTGCTTGTGGCCACAGAAAACATCTACGGCGGGAGTCGCACCCTCGGCCGCCTGCCGCCGGTGACGCTTGCAGGCTATTCCGATGGGAGCTACGGAGCCGCGGCGGCCCGCTACGTAAAGGGGCTGAAAAATGGCCGCGGCGGCATCTTATTCCGTGAAAAATACGGGAGCGTGGATCTCACGGAATACTCAATCACTCGCTCTCGCGAGTGGGGCAACAGCGGCGTGCCGGACGCACTCGCGAAGCTGGCCAACGAGCACACTGCGAAAGAAGTGGCTCTCTGCGATTCGTGGGATTCGCTGTGCGCCGCCATTGAGAACGGCCTGTGCGTTCCCATCTGCTCTAACGTTGGCTTCGCCGCCACCAGCGTGAGGGATCGCGACGCGTTCCTTCCAAGGGGTGGAACGTGGGGACATTGTATGTGCTGTGTTGCGGTGCGATACGCGAAAAACGGATCTCCCCGCGACGGCGTGCTTATCCTCAACAGCTGGGGAACCACGTGGGTGAGCGGCCCGCGGTGGCCGGCCGACATGCCGGAGGGCTCATTCTGGGCCACCCGCCAAGACATTGAGGCCATCCTCCGCCAGGGCGATTCCTTCGTTGTCGGTGGCGTGAACGGCTTCGCCGCCCGCGATCTCGATCACGGCGCTTGGTTCGAGCCGGCGCCGCCAGCAGCTGCTGCACGCAAGCAAACGGCCGGCATCATCGCCGGTGTCTTCTCCCTTTCCCCATGAGGCCCTCCATGCGAACCACAATTGCCGCCGTGCTCGTCGCTCTCGCCCTCGGGTGGTGGCTGGCTTCCTCGCCTGCCTCGCCGATCCGGCCGGAGCCGCCGCGGCCATCAAGGCCGGTGCTCTCGGCTCTCTCTCGACTCGCGAGGCTGGCTCTGTGGGGCCTCGCGTTCGCCGAGCCGGCGCCGGCACCGGAGCCGGAGCGACGGGTGGTGCTTCACGCAATCGGGGCTGATGGGCACCCGGTGATCGATCACGGGAGGAGTTTCTAATGAAGAAATACGTTGGCGCCACGCTCTGCGGATTGATCCTGCTCTCGGCTGTTCTGGCCGTGCTCGGGCTGTGGGGAGCAGTGACGGAAGAGGTGGTGTGGAAGATGCTCGGCACGTTCGGCGTGGTGGCTGCGGCATCTGGAGCCCTTGGGAAGGCCACGGAGATTTATTTCCCATGACGCTCTGGCACACGATGGTAGCCTTCTTCGCGTCCCTCGCGGCCGAGCCGGCCGCGGTAGAGCAGGCCCACCCGCCCGCGGCCGCCGCGGTGGCGATCGCCTACGCCGCGCAGGCGGTGGAGGAAGCCCCGCCCGCACCGACACCTCCCGCACCACCGCCACCGGCACCAAAGCCTCCCTGCCCGCAATGCGGCGGCCTGGGGAAGGTGCTCCGGGCCGGGCCGTCTGGCGAGCGCATTGAGCGGTGCCCCTGCGGCGCGTGCCCAAATGGCACCTGCCCTCGGCCGTCCGGAGCGTAGGCTGCTCTGCCCACCAGCCCTACTATTGAGGCGATGGCGGTGGCCTACGCTCCGGGGGGCTCAGCCGGCCAGCATCCTGATCAGGCTGGCAACGGCTCGGGCGATCTCGGTATCGGTGCCCAGCTCTTGGCCCAGCCGCACTAGCAGCAGGCAGCGGATGAGGTGATCTGATCGCATGGAAAGGCCCTCCGTGGCCGGTGAATGTCAGCCGTTATTGTTGTCGCCGTTGATGTTTTCGCCCTTGGCATTGAGCACGTACCACTCGCGGCCGGCGTACTCGGTTTCGGCGTAGGCGTTGGCGGCATCGTCACCAGCGGCCGTAAAAGATTCGACAACGTGAAAGCCACCCGCCACTGATTCATCAGCAAACGCGATGCAGTAATCAAATTCCTTGGCCGTCACCGACGCAATCGCGTCAGCAACCGTCAGGCTCCACAGGTTTCCATCGTTGGCGGCAGACTTGCCGCTTGCGTGGCCTGACGCATTGGCCGCAGCCTCAAACCGATCCCATTGCTCAGGCGTCGCGTTGCAAAGTTCGGTTGTCGTGTTATCCATCGCGCGTTTCCTTCTCGTTCTCGGGTGGAGCCCCCCGGCAAAGTGCCGGGGGGCGGGTGACAATCGTCAAATAGGGCAGCCGTAGAAACTGGCGTCCACAGGGTCAATCAGTCGGTCGATCTGAGCCTTTGCAGCAGCCAACGTGGCATGCGCCTCAATCTCTGTGCCGTCCTTGGCGAGCACAACAAACCGCCCGCGCCGCTTTGCAATGACTCGCCGGCGGTATTCGATATTTTTTTCATCCTTCATTGTTCGTTTCCGTTGTAGGTGTCGTCGAACCCAGACCGGCCGGAGCCGGTTTCGCCTCTCCCGAGGCTCGTCAGTGGGTAGTGGACGGAACGTCTACAAACGACCCGTCTATGCACACCACGGGAATCCCCCGCTGCCGAGCGGCGGCATAGAGGGCCTCCACGGTGGACTTCCTCCCCGGCCCGCTGGCGAGTAGCTCTCCGGAGTCCGCGTGGGCGTACCACGTGTTGCCCTCCCGCGTCAGCGAAACCGTGTAGAGAAATTCGGTCAGTTTGGTGGTTGTCATCGTTTGTTTCCTTCGCGTTGCAGGCTGCGAGTCTCATGTGCTCGCCTTGCCTATTATTGCACATCGGCAATACTATTGCAAGGGGGTGAGCCAAAATTATTTTGGATTCGCCGAATCCCCCAGAATCTAGGCTTTTTCCCCGCTCCCCCGCGGCCGGCCGGCCGTTGGGTGCCGCTGGAATCCTTCCGCCGCAGAGCGGAGGACGAACCACACGCCATCGATCTGCACCCCTGCCATTGTCCCCTTCCGCACCTGCTGACGCATCCAGTATCCAGACACGCCCGCGGCCTCCGCGGCGTGGGAGATCGTGAGGTAATCGGCTGGATTGATGCGTGTTGATTTCATGGGCCAACCCTACCCGCAGAATTGCCGATCGTCAATTCCCTCGCTCCGCTGCCGCTCGCGCCGAGGATTCGCGGATCGAGGTAGGACTCCGCCGCCACCCGCGAGCCCTCGCGATGGCCGAGGTGCCGCGATGCCGAGCCTCGCTCGTGCAGCTCGGCATCGGTGGCCGAGCCGCGGCGCACCCATTTCCACGTGGCCCGAGCCGGCAGACGAGCCTTCGCGGCGAGCCGGCGGAATTGCGCAGAGAATGTCTCGTGCGATGCGGCCCACGGCAGCAGGACACCTCGCGGGCTGCGACTCACCGACGCCACCGCCAGGGCGAGCGTGCTCCGCTGGAGCCTCCCCACCAGCAGGCGGCCGGTCTTCTGCTGCGTCACCACCACCACCCCCTCCGGGCCGATCTGATCCACCCGCAAATGGATCATGTCGCTCCACCGCAGCGCTGTGTCCCAGCCGACGCGCACTGCCAGCTCCCACCATTCCGATCGCCGGATTCCGCAGGGGTGGACACGTGGGAGAAAGTGGCAGGCCGCCACAAGGCCTTGCACATCGGCAAACGCCAGAGCGGTGGGAGCCACCCACGGGCATTTGGCCGATCTGATCCGCCGCTGGGGAGGCTGGCAGAGGCCGTCATCGGCAGCTGCTCTCCAAAGCGCGACGATCTGGCACCGTTTACTGCGGACGGTTGCCGGTGCTCGGGACTCGCTCAGATGGCGCAGCCACTCGGACACCTGGAGCGGATCGAGGCGATCCAGCGGGAGCGGGCCGCCGGCGAACCGCTCAAGTGATTCGACGCTCATCCGGTACTGCCGAGCCGTTTCAGCACCGATGGCCCGCGTGAGGCCGTATTCAGGCAAATAGCCGGACAGAGTTTGGACAGTTGGCATGGGGGCTCCGTTTGTGGGAGGCATCCATGCCAGCCGGGGAATCTATTTGAGGGGGGCAAACAAAAAAAATGGGGGGTGTTTGGCCGAAGAATCGTCAAACTCTGCCCCCTGAGAGGGAGAGCATCGGTCTACGGAACCGAAGGTTGCTGGTTCGAGCCCAGCGGGGTGTAGTCAATTCATCGGCGGGAGAGAACCGTATGGTTGATCTCCGCCGGAAGGCAAGGCCTTGACGCATTTGGTCAAGGAGGGAGCGAGCGATGGTATCGGGCCGAAAAAAACAGCCGGAAGCAACTCCCAAGAATCTGGGCGGCAGGCCACGCTCCGTGCAGCTCTCGCCGCTTGGCGAGCGGATCGAAAGCCTCGCAAAGGTGAAGGGCCTCACCCGACAGGAACTTTCGGAGCAATCCGGGGTTTCGGCCAATGCTCTCTGGTCTGTTCTGGCCGGCAAGACTCGGCCGCGGCTCGACACCGCCATCAAAATCGCTGACGCTCTTGGCGTGCCAGTGAATTCTTTGGTTGGCTAGCATTTGCAGCCGCCCCCCGTAAGCCGCTTTCTGCGGCTGTTTGCCACGGTTTCACCAATTTTGGGAATACCCATTGACAGGTTTTCCCAAAGCCAGTAAAAACTCCCCCCAGCCTCCCAGCGGGGGGGCAGCCCGGTGGCACGATCCACCGGACACACGAGGCGAGGATGCCATCCGATGCACGACGCAAGCGATCGCCTCGCCACACAGGGAGGCCAAAATGGGAACGATCTTTCGCCGGCCGCCGGCGATCCGACTGCTGCCGGAAGAGCCGGAGCCGGAGCCGCGGATCGATCGCGAACGGATCATGCTGATGGAACAGCGGCAGGTGAGCCGCGGCACAATCGCTTGGGCAATGGGTTGCTCGGTGAGCGTGGTGGATGCCGTCATCTACGAGGCGTCAGGCACTCCGTCGCCAGACGATCCCACTCCCGATCAGATCGAGGCCGCCTGTCTCGAGCTCCAAGAATCTTGGACGCCAGAGCAAAAGGATCTCGCCTCCCGGCTCCAGCCTCGCCTCTCCTCACCGCTCGTCACACCGCGTGTGAGCTGGAAAAAACGGCCGGAGCGGGTGGATCGATCGGTGATCGCCGAGCGACGCCGGCCACGGAAAACGGCAGCCGCAATTGCGCAGCGAGCCGCCGACGTCGCTGCCCTGTGGTCAGCGTTGAACGACGCCCCCCTCGCCTGCCCCGCAGCATCCCCGCCGATCTCGCCCGCTGGCTCCACCGCGTCAGAGCCGTTCATGGCCAGCTCCATTCCGGCGTCAACGTGTACGCAAGGCCCGAAACGGCCGGAGGCCGGAGCCTGCTCGGCGAGCAGCACGCCGCACGAGCCGCGGCCGGCGATCCCTCGCTCCTGCATGACCTGCTGACTCGCTGCTGCGAGGAGCTGGAAGCGGTTCGGGATGAGGTGTGGGCCGCAATGACGCCGGGGCCGCTGACGAGCCAGCCCGGAACACCGGAACGAATCAACGAGCTGGCACGCCGCGTGGCTGCCGGCCAGACGCTGCACACGGAATCTGATCGGAGGCGTTGGTGCTGATTCTCGAAAGACGTTTGGGGCAATCGATCGTTCTGCCGGGCGAAAACCCGGCCGACGATGTGGAGATCACGGTGATGGAGCTGCTAGAGGCGAGGGTGAAGATCGGCATTACCGCTCACCGCGATCAAGGGATTTTCAGGCGTGAGTTATGGGTACGGATTCAAGCAGAAAAACAGGAGCAGGAAGCGAATGGACGCACATCAGGCTGAGTACGCGGCCGCCGTGGCCGGGATGCAGGAAACCTACGGCGGACGATCGGTGATCGTTGGCCAGGACGTCAGCGGCCGCACCGCTGGCAAGGAATGGAACGGACGGGTGAGGAGCATCGATGGGCTGTGGCTCACGATCGACATCTGCGGCGGAGAGATGGTGGTGCCGCTTGCTGACGTCGCCGAGGAATCGCGGATGCGATCGGTGCTCGTGCGGCTCCGCAAGGGCCGGCCGGTGGCCGAGTTCGCGCCGGGCGAAACGATCCGGTATTTCGTGGAGGAAAACGACGGCCTCACGCGAATCTTTGTCGGCATCATCCGGGCCGTGATCGATGAGGAAGAGCGACGGTATCTGGTGACGGCTCACCGCATCGGCGGTGGCCAGCAGGTGCGCGAAGTCACAAGCGATCAGATTCTGGAATGGTGATCAGGAGCCCCCGGCGGAGCCGGGGGTGGCACGGAGGCTGTTACGGGGTGTTACGCCTGCTCTCCACGGAGGGGGGGCAGGATTTTTTTCAAACCAGTAGGCACAGGAGATCAGATCATGGGACTGAAGATTGAGCGTGGGCGGAGGCAATCGCCGGTGAGAGCGGTGATCTACGGCCCGGAAGGCGTGGGGAAATCGACACTGGCGGCGGAGTTCCCCCGGCCGGTGATTCTCGATACCGAGGAGGGTACGCATCACCTCGATGTGGCTCGGGTGCAGATCGCCTCATGGGACGAGCTCAAGGCCGCGGTGGCCGAGATCGGCGGCGGACGCAACAGCGAGTTTCAAACGGTGGTGATCGACTCCGCCGACTGGGCGGAGAAATTGCTCGTTGAAAATCTGTTGGCCGAGCACAAGAAAAAGAGCATTGAGGATTTTGGATACGGGAAGGGCTTCACCCATTTGTGCGAGGGATTCGGCCGCCTTCTTTCTCAATGCGATGCTCTGGTGGGGAGCGGTTTCAACGTCGTTTTCGTAGCACATTCCAAGGTGCAGAAGACAAGCCCTCCGGATATGGCCGACGGCTACGATCGGTACGAGCTCAAGCTTACGAAGCAGGTGGCACCTCTGATCAAAGAATGGTGCGATCTCCTCTTGTTCTGCACCTACCAGACGCGAACCACCGAGGGATCTGACGGCCGGATCAAAGCGACCGGCGGCAAAAAGAGAATCATGCGGACGGAACGCTCCGCCGCTTGGGACGCTAAGAATCGCTACGGCCTGGCGGAAGAGCTGCCGATGGAGATCTCGGCTCTCGCGCCGATCTTCGCGCCACCGGCCAAGCGACTCGGATGGAGGGAGCGGGTGGCCGCGGCCTCGACGGTGGATGAGCTCGGCAAAATCTCCGATGATGCCGACCAAGCGGAGTCGGCAGGCAAGCTCTCGCCAGAGCAGCGGCATCAGCTTGACGAGATGATTTCTGCCCGCGATGAGGCTCTCCAGCCGAGCGAGGTGGAAGCATGACTGCCCGACTCCTCAAATGGCTCTTCCCCAGGCACGCGGATCAGGCGTGGGAGATGAAACAGCTGCGGGCCGAGTGCCAGTGGCGCGAGAAAACCGAAGCGATGCTCCGCCGGGCCGTGGCCGATCGCGACGATCAGATCCAGACGCTCCGGCGCCGGCTGGATAGGACGGAGGTGATCGCATGAGCACAGCTCTTGTCAGCGCCCACGCCCCAGCAATCCTCGCCGCCCTCCAGGCTAACCCGGAGGGCCTCACGGATTGCGAACTGGCTGCCATCACCGGGCTATCGCCCCACGTGGCCAATTACCACCGAAGGAAGATGCAGCGGGCCGGGCTGATCACGTATTGCGGATGCCGGCACATCGCGGGCGTCAACACGCCTCCCACCGTGTGGAGGTGTGCCAATGGGTGAACGATTTGAGAGCCTGCTGCCAAAGGACGGGCCGCCGAGCACGTTCGCACACCAGCAGCATGAGCTCGAGGAGTGCCGGATGCTCACGCAACTATGGAATCCAAAGCGGCCAATCCGGGCCGTTCGGCATCCGTGGCCAGAGCTTCCGACGATCACGAGCGATCAGATGATTCGATTCGGCGGTGGCCTTAATCACATGGTGCGAAGGCTCTACGCCACCTTGGCATCGATGGCAGATGACAACCAGCCGATCCACGTGGAGCTGCTCGACACGATCACGGACATGAAGGTAATCGCGGCCTCGGCGCCGCTGGAAACGGAGAGCATATGAGCTGGCACCACCAAACCCCGTGGGCCGCGGCCAAGGCCGTGGCTCTGTTGAAGCTCAGAGAGATCGTGCAGATCGGCCTGTCGGCCGAGCGGGGCGAGGTGGCACCAGCTAGGGCTCTGCAAATGATCGAAGAGATGGCCAGCAAAGAGACCGATCGCATCGTGCCAGTCGGGAACCAACACACTCCGGAGATACAAACATGCCGCCCTGGCTCAGTTGGTGGGGAGAACAAGACGAGCAACAAACAGTAAACGTGGCCGAGCTGCTTGAGCAGGTGGAGAGGCAGCGAGCGATTATCGAAGAGCAGGCGAGGCAGATCAAACAGGCCGAGCAGGTGGTGAGCGATGCCAACGAATACTTGGAGGCGCTCCGGGCGTGGCTGGATGCGGTTCCAAAAAACAAAAAAGAGGTGACGAATGTCATATGACGATTGGGGATGGACAGAGGAGCAGATCAAGGAGGAGCCGAAGGCCTACGGCGTGCTCCCGCCCGGCCGGCACTCCGTGCAGATCACGGGTGCGAAATATGACCAGATGAAATACGTGCCCGATAAGCCGGACTGGAAGGAAAAGAATCCCGAAGGCTGGCGCGTTTCCATCACGCTCGAGACTCGCGTGGCCGGCCGCAAGTTTGTCTTTTTCTGCGACGTCCCGCGGCATTGGAAATGGATGGTGGATCGCGTCTGTGAGGCCACCGGCACGAAGGCTGACAGCGGCCCCGATGCCTGGGCATCATCGCTGGTGGGATGCCATGCGGACGTTGAGACCACGGTGTATCCGGGCAAGAGCGGCGATCGTGCTCAGGTGGCCGAGTGGTATGCACCGGAGCCATCGGACGCTCCAGAGCCGGAGCCGGCACCGGCACGCAAGCCGGCCGCACGCACTCCGCACCAAAAGGCCAAGGCGGCCACGGCCGCGGCGGGCCTGCCTCCCGACGATGACATTCCATTTTGAGGTGCCTACCGATGATGCGATGGGTGTTATTTCTTGGCGGGATTTTGGATGGGCAATGGAGGCTGCTGCACATTGAGCAGACGTCGCTCTCCTATCCGGCCGGAGGCTGCACCTACGAATACACCCTTGAGGATGAATATCTAGGCCACGGAGTCAGACAGATCATGCGGCACACGTTGACTGTGCCAAGGTAAGCGCCCCCCACTGGGCACCGCCGAGGCGGCGGAATGTGGATGCCAGCCGGAGGTGCATGGGGTTTCATCGTTCCTCACAACACCGGCAGCTGGGAGCTTGAGTAGACACAGGCACGAACCAGCCGGATGCCGCACGAGACGCGGCCGATACACATGGAGGGGTGAGATGACCAGACGGATCGACGACGGCCAACGCTTCCTGTGCCTCGACGCACCGATCGCCAGGCGGAGCGATCCGCCGACGTCACACGCGGCGGCAGCTCGAGCACCGCTGGGAGATCGGCAGCTCATCCTTGACGCCCTGGCGGCCGGGCCGGCCGGGCAATCGATGCTGGCGGTGCGGACGGGGCTTACGGTGGCCGCGGTGTCGAAGCGACTGCCGGAGCTCCGGAGGGCCGGGCTGGTGGTGCGAGACGGGGAGACGCGGAATGCGGGTGGGGGACGCGAGGCGCTTTATCGGAGGGTGGGGGTATGACACGCAAGGAGGCTTTTATGCCAGCAGTAGCGGAAGAACTGAAGAGCCATCCGGCAGCCAATGCTTTTCCAATAATGGATGATGCGCGGTTTTCGGAACTAAAGGCCGACATTCTGGTGAGCGGACAACGCGAGCCTGTCACCGTGTGCGACGGGATGATTCTTGACGGCAGAAACAGATATCGCGCGTGCCTTGAGCTTGGGATTGATCCACAGACTCGCGACTTCGACGGTGATCCGTGGGCCTTTGCGTGGTCGCTGAATGGTGCTCGCCGCGACATGGAAGGGATCGTTCGCGCATTGGCCTTCAAGCGGTGCGAAGAAGGCTCGGCCAAGTGGGCCAAGAAGCACGGCGCAATCAAGGCCGCAGGCAACGCCAAGCGGGCGGCGGCAGCGAAGGTGCAGCACGCCAAGAGCAAGCCTCGTTTGGGTGAGACTTTGGTCGCGGATCACAATGAGCCGCGACCAAAAGGCGGAAAGCATCCGGCCCGCGAGGCCCGCGCCGCCGAGGCGCGGGTATCGCCGGCCACGATGGGACGGGCGGAGCAGATCGCCAAGCATCCAGATCTTGAGGCAAAGGTTGTATCGGGAGCCATAAGTTCAGCCGCCGCCCTAAAGGAAATCCGCAGCCGCAAACGCCGCGAGCAGCTGGCCGCCCAGGCGGCGCAGAAGGCCGCCGAGGTTTGCCACGAAAAAGATCGGCCAACGTGGTCTGTGCTCAACGTGGATGTGCTCGACGGGCTGGCATCGGTGCGAGACGAGCACGGCCCGGCGCGGCTAATATTCACCGATCCTCCCTACAACATTGGAATCGATTACGGCACAGGTTCGGACGCCGACAGCCTGCCTAACGACAAGTATCTCCGGTGGGTAGATGACTGGATCGGACTCTGCTGCGACTGCCTCACCGATGATGGATCGCTCTGGGTGATGATCGGCGATGAGTACGCGGCGGAATATGCCTTGATCCTCAAGCGCCGTGGGTTGACGGTTCGTTCGTGGATCAAGTGGTACGAGACGTTTGGAGTCAACTGCTCCAACAAGTTCAACCGCACCAGCAGGCACATATTTTATGCCGTCAAGGATCCAAAGGCGTTCGTATTCAACTCGGAGGCCGTGACGCGGCCAAGCGACAGGCAGACGAAGTACGGCGATGCTCGAGCTTCTGTCGGCGGAAAGATCTGGGATGACGTCTGGCAGATTCCACGACTCACCGGCACATGCGCAGAGCGGATTCCAGACTTTCCGACGCAGCTTCCGCTGGCGCTGGTGGAACCGATCGTGCTCTGCGCTTCGATGCCTGGGGATCTTGTGGTTGATCCGTTTAACGGCAGCGGCACGAGTGGCGTGGCCTCTGTCCGAAACGGCCGAAAGTATGTCGGCATCGAGAAGAGCGAACGGTTCGCGGATATCGCAACAGAAAGGCTTTCAGGAACATGAGCATCGGCGCGAGCACCAGACTTGCAAAAGACATTGTTCAAGATTATCGGGTTCGCGATCTGATTGATCCGGACTATCAGCGTGAATACGTATGGAGCCCCAAAAAGGCTGTTCATTTTCTGCGCCGAACTATCTCCCTCGAGCATGTGCTTGGAGTAATCACTACGTACAAGCTAAAAGGCGGCTCAACCAAATTCCTTCAGGACGGAAGGCAGAGGATCACAACTCTAATGAGGGCCATTGAGAATCCTTCTTTGTATGGCTTGACGAAGGAAGACGTCGGGATCCTCCAAAATGCGAACGTATCTCATCAGTCAATGGAGTATGAGTCGCACGACGAAGCAAGGCTCGACTTTCAGCACCTGAACGACGGAATCGGACTTGTTCCGTACGAAAAATATCGCGGCGATCTTGAGCGCGACACGGCCGGTAAGGAAATGTATGAATTCATTCGCATGAAGCTGGACGATCTGTCTGTTGGAATGGCAGGCATTAGCCGCTCCAGCGATCACGGCAGAAAGAAAGCCGGCCAGCTTCACCGGAATAGCCTTGGGCTGTTTTATCAGTACGCCAGCCGGCACAAAGAAATTCAGCTTTACGCCAAGTCTGAGCTCAGCCTGAACGATCAGATTGAGAGGAGGGTTCGCATCTGGCTTGATCAGAATCTCTCCGATTGGAGGAGCAAGGCCGACGCATTTATCCAAACTATCGAAAGGGTGAATGCCATCCTTCGGATGAAAACTGAATCGCATCCGGCCAAGCGGTGGGATTTGACGGCAGTTAGGGCGCTCTACTCGGCTCACTTCTACAGCAAGAACAACGGCCTTGCTTCTGACTTTTTCATTTCGCTTGTGGAATGGTTTGTCGCTTCAAACACGCTGAGGAAAACTTGGGCGGCGCGGTTTGAGGTTGTGATTGACGGCCAGCCGGTGGTGGTGCGGATGGATCAGATGTCACTTCGCTGGCTGGAGCGAGTGAAAGATGCTGGAGGGCCTGCCTTCGTGATCCCAAAGCGAGAGCGGCGTTACATCGCACAGGCTGGCTTTGACGACAGCCACATCATCCCTCACGCCGACGGTGGCACTGAAACGATCGTGGAGCCTGCGATTACCAACCGTGCTCGTGGGCGACGTTCTATCGAAGGCATGAGCGAGGCAAGCAATGGCTGAGCGCCTGCCTGAGTGGCTCCGCCTCCGCCAGGCGGCGGAGCTGGCCGAGCGGATGCGAGAGCAGGAGCTCAACCGCGATCGCACGACAGAGCAGGCCTTGATCGCGTGGAGCAGTGGCGGACGGGCGATCCCGTGGCAGCAGTTTTTGTCCGAATGGATCAAAGAGAGAGGGGAGGATTAACCGTGGCTGGGGAATGGATTCCGTATGACGTCTGCCTGCCCACCAAGCCGGAGCTACTCCAGCTGGTGGACAGCACCGGCCTCGAGCCGGCAACCGTGATCGGCAGGCTCACGATGCTCTGGGGCTGGGCCGCCCTCAATTGTGAGGATGGCACCGCCAGGGTGAGCCTCCGGTTGCTCGGGAAGCTGTGCGGGGGTGATGAGCTATTCTGGGGCGAGGTGGTTTCGGTCGGCTGGCTCTCTGTGGACTCGGATGCGGGAACTGTGGCGATCCCCGGATGGGAGCGTCGGTTCTCGCAGGCCGCGAAAAACAGGGCGATGCACGCCGTTCGGGCCGCCAGCTCAAGGGAGTCGCAAGACTCCGTGCGCTCAAGCGCACGACCCCGTGCGCAAGAGCGCACGCCCCCGTGCGCTGAAGCGCACACCCCCGTGCGCTCACGCGCACCAGAGAGAAGAGAGAGAGAAGAGAGAAATTCATCCTCTTCATCATCACCGGGAGATGCTTGCGCAGGGGGGGGGTGGGAAACCCTCCGGGCCGCCTGGAACGCCGGGCCGGGGAAGCCGTGGAAACAGCCTCAGCCGCCTGATCGGCTGGCGGATCGGCTGGAGGATCCATCGTGGCTCCCGCGGGCCTTGCAGGCCATCCAGAGCCTCAAGGGGTGCAAGTACTTCACCACCCCGGTGACGCTCCTGCAATTCGTCCACACGCCGAAGCCGGGGAAGGATCAATTTGTCGATGTGGTGCTTGCCGGCGGCTTCGATGAGCGGCACGCTCCGGGGCCGTCCACGGTGCGAATGCAGCGGCCGGACGATCGGCCTCCGGTGCAGGAATGGGGCAAGGAGGACAAGGAGCGGCTTGAGGCGGCGCGGCGCCGTGTGCTCGGCCAGATCGCCGAGGATGTGCGCGTGAACGGAAAATAGGTAACCCTTACGGATTTTTCCACGGCGCACTGCGTTATGCTCCGGGGGAAGGATCGATTCACTCAACACGGAGGTGTTTTCATGCGTGGTTTTTTCTTGGCTCTGATCGCCCTGGCTCTCGTCGCTGCTCCGGCTCACGCGGAGCGAATCGTGGTTCGCAATTCGCCGGGAGCCATCGTGACCGGCGCCCAGGCTGACGCCGACACGATGGCCTCCACGGGCCGGATGCGGCACAGCGGCCGTGCAGGCTGCCGTGAGGGTATCGGCTGCGGGAGCACGCCAGAGGCGGCGCTGTCGAACTGCTGCTACTGGGGACGGTATGCGGTGATGGAGAAGGCCGTGGCACGCGGCCGCGACGGCCGGTGGTTCGCCGTCGTGCGGTATCGGTAACAGAACTGCGGCGCTGCGGCGGGGAGCGAAACGTGTGGCAACCGACGTTCCCCGCCGCCGCTGCACCAGAACATGGACGGTGTTAGCGTGCATGGCTGTGGAAGCTCATTTGGTAGAGCGCCGGGAATGATAAATCCGGAGGTTGTCGGTTCGACTCCGATTCACAGCCCTTTTCCGGCGTCGGAAATAGGTAGCAACGAGGAAAATTGGGTAGCAAATTGAGAGAAACACAATGCTTGATCCGAAAGTAGCCGAAGAAGCCCGCCAAGCGTGGGATAAATTCATGCAGCAGGTGAACCGGATGGAGTGCCGGATGCTCACTGCGATGGCCGATCAGATCGACAAGCAGTGGGCCGAGATGGTCGCACCTGTCAGCGTTCCCGAGAACGAGCCTTTTTGCTGGGCCGCTGGGGTCAAGGAAAATTTCTTTTTTGCATGTCACCGCACGAAGCGAGATGCGGATGACGC
>Ga0304729_1000239_pt1 | contig 39505 bp, 59 predicted proteins | sample C_131016_MF_Meta_FD_190475 | JGI IMG/M metagenome (GOLD analysis project Ga0304729, IMG submission 190475) | Freshwater microbial communities from Lake Croche, Canada to study carbon cycling - C_131016_MF_MetaG (v2) (version 2) | ecosystem: Environmental > Aquatic > Freshwater > Lake | place... | reverse complement strand
ATTGTCTGAGCATTAGAGCCGAATGTTGTTGAATCGGCAGAAGCATCGAAAGACCAACGCTTAACATTGCGCCACTCTTTAGATGGTCCAACTTCTTGCCACATAACTCGCAGAATATTGTTTATACACAATCCATTAAATGCATATGTTGTGATTGGTGAATTGTATGTAAATGTTGCATTCTTAACTGCATAGATGATAGAAGATACAGATGATACAGTATCATTGATTGCTCGCTTTATTACAGAGCGCGGAAATGTTGGACTGATAGTTACTTTATCGCCACGACTATGTGCAGCGATTGTAGTATTGCTATAGCCACGTCCATATGGTGAGATATTTGCTGTATTGGCAATACGGTCATAGGAATCAATCCAAAGAAGTTCTTCACCAATTTCAACGATACCTTTACCGATGCTATCAGTTGAACCGAGTGTCAATTGTATAGGTGCATCAATTGTGGATGCAACTGCTGAAACATTGCTGACTAAGTGAGTTGCTCTATCTTGCTGGAGAGTGAATCCAGATAGACCGATGTAGACCTCATCAATAAGGTTCTCTAGGGTAGTTGCCATTATACAGACCTCAATCTTAGTGCAGCAGGGGCGGCTAATCCAGTTGTTCCAGCAAGTGCATTACATACACCTTGAATATCTAACCATAACTTGGGGTCGGTAACTCCGTTCTTGATGTTCAATGCTCCAGCAATACTTAGACCAGTTGTGCCAGCCCATTTGTTTGCTGCGCCTTGACAGTCAAGATAGGTTGTGATGGCAGGATAAGTTCCACCATTTGCCAGCCTATTGAGTTCAGCACATCGGGTACTACCGAAGTTACCTATAGCCATTATTTCCTCTTATCTACGAATGCATCGTAATAGTGTTCATCAAATGAGAAACGTTTCATATGTGGTACCGTAGCCCCTGTATCACACCATACCTCAACACCTGCTTTATCGCATAGAGCGAAGAAGTAAATGTCTTCTCCCATGAATCCTTTATTGACTCCAACTTCTAGGAATAGTGGAGTATTAGGAATCTTTTCTAGGACCTGTTTAATTGCGCTCTTATGCATGAGAACAAATCCCATACCTGCTGCGCTTACTTTCATAAATTTATCTTTTGGCAATGGATGAAGTGGAGAGATTCCAACTACACCGTTTTTCTCTGCAAATGTATATACTGTTGGTACTGGAGTCATTAGAGGTTCTTCTGGTTGGGTACTTGTAAAGTACACACCAGTTACAATAGGATGTTTATCTTTATCCTTTTTATTCCATAAACGAAGGAATCTCTCTGGACTTATCACAACATCTGAGTCAACCCAGAGGAGCCAATCGGAATCGATATTTTGATACCAGTGCTGAACAACCTTTTCACGCTGACGTGCTATTTGGTTTCCTGCACTTCTAAGCGTAGTATCAAACTTCACACCAGATTTTAGGACAACATCCATAATACCTTGCATGAATTTTCCATCGACCATTCCATTATCGCACCAAGCGATAGATACTGTCTCTTGCATTTTGTCCCCTATCTTTTATTACTTATGTGTGCTTTGACCGTAGTTAACTTTTTGAGTTGCTTTAGCAGCAACACCAGTTCCAATTTGATTTGGCTTATTGGCTCCTGCTACATTTGAATAATCTTTTGCTGCTGAACGAGTCTTTGATGGACCTGTGATGTGTGGTCCCTTGTCTGCTTGACCGGCTGTATTCATTTATTTGCCTTTCTTCTTTGATTGGGATATTGCTATTGCGATTGCTTGCTTAGGATTCTTGACAATCTTTCCACCCTTTCCAGAGTGAAGAGTACCTGCCTTAAATTCATGCATTACCTTTGCTACCTTAGCAGTTTTCTTGCTAGTAGATTTAGCCATTATTGAGTTCCTCCGCCACCTTGCCAGCCAGGAACCTTTGTGACATCGTAATTATATTTCTTCATTAAATCGCCAAAGGCTTTATCTTCTGGTGTCTGGTCACGCTTAGGTGCTGGACGAACAGGAGTCTTAGATGCATCCATAACCTTTGCCAATGTTGGTCCTTGCTTTATTTGGCCCCATGCTTGCTTTGGAGCAGGTGTTGGAATTTTACCTACTGACATTATTTCTTCTTTCCCATCTTCTTAACAGAAGACTTAGCAGAAGACTTTTTAACAACATCTTTGATGCCCATCTTCTTTTCCATTGCAGCCATCTTTGAGCCTTCGCCCTTTTCGTGCTTCTTCATAGCACCTTTAGATGCGTACATTTCCATTTTACCTTTAGCCATTTTATACTCCTAGTTCTTTCATTACTTCTGCGGATTTTTTGTTTATACCTTTTGCTGCTGGCATTTTCCCTGAGTCATATGGTCTATTAAGTAACTCAGAAGCCTTGTGTGCTTCTTCCACCTGGCGTCTTGATGTACCAGCCGGTTTGATTCCTTGCTCTGTTGCTTGTTTATATGCTTTAAGTTCTGATGTCCACTTCTTATCTGAGATATCTCTGGTGGCATCCCCTGCATTTAATTGTAGACTTTTAGCCTTACAACCAAAACATTCGCAATAGAAGTCACCGACTTTATGGTCAGTAACTGTCTTTACTACACCAAAGTTATCCCACAACTTATCAGTAGTCTCATCGCACAGAGTGCAACCAAATAAGGTAGCCTTCTGGTTCATCTGTCCATCTTCTAGTTCATAAGACCATTTGAGTATCTTTGCTATATGGTCACATTGCATGTTGTCCCCTACTGTACTGTGAAGTTGGATTCTGTAATTCCTATACTTGCAGCGATTAAAGCATCTTTAGTTGCTTGGCTTACCGTATGGTTATATCCTCCACGATATACCTCTTGATATGATGGTACATCCGTGTCTAGTATATACCTAGTAGTACTGTAAATACCACCAGATTTGACAACAGATAGTCCTTTATTTAGTTTGAAAAACATAAAAAGACGACCGCCACCAGCGGGTCCTTCTCTGACTGTTGGTGTATTAAATGTGTACGTTGCCATTAGTTCTCCTTAATGAACTTACTCCTGAGTAGGAGCACAAAGACTCCTACCCAAGCGTCAATCAATTAAACAGCGATTGATGAACCAGACTCTACGCGGTAGAGTGCTTCTTCACGGAAGCGAGCAAAGCCAAGTACGCCGTACCAACCCATTGGGCGGTGACGCATCAACTTATCAACGACAGGTCCGATAACCACATGTGGTTCTTCGGCAACTGCCTGTGCCATTGCTTGCTGTCCAGCAAAGATTGTACGGTATACGCTGTTAGCAGCGGTACCTGATGCACCATCTTGTGCCTTGTACATACGTGGTGATTCAACAAAGAACGCACCTTCATATGTACCGATTTCTCCTGCCCATAGGCGGTCCTGTGAAGAACCGTATTGGTTAGGGAGCAACCAACCTGCTGAACCAGTTTCGGAACGTAGGTCGTGTGAAACTTCTGGATGAATACCAGCCCAGTACAGATTACCCTTACGAGCAACTGACTTACCAGCACGCAACTTAGCAACGGACTTGCGTACGTTGGCAGAAGTTAGTGTAGCAGCAGCAGTAATTGTTGCTGTATTTGTAGCAGTTGCACCAGCGTAAATTACGTTGGTTCCTTGACGGAGTACATTCTGCGCAACTTGGTCGATAGAATCGGCAAGGTTGAATGCGATGATGTTAGCAATTGCTGGGTCTACATCTGCAAGAGAGAAGAGTTCAAGAGCACGTGTTACAAGAACAGCATTACCATACTCATTAAGAGTAATGGTGATTGATGTTGGTGTACCAAGAGCGACTGAATCTGGGTCTGCTGATTCTGTAAGAGTTGCTGTTGTAGCAGCAAGGTCAGCGTACTTTTGTAGTACAACTGTTGCGCCGGGCGCTGTCTGACGTGCGGGAGTCTTATCTGCAACTGAGCGAATGAGTGGTTCTGAACGGAGAGCAAACTCCAACAGACGGTCATACGCGGTCTGGACTACTCCAGCACCACCTGCTGTTCCACCGAGGGAACCAGATGCGGTACTTGTATAGGCGTTAACCATTGTATGTCACCTCCAAGTGACTAGGAAACTATGATTGTAATGAATGGATTAATGCAATAATGTCTTCGGAACTTTGTGCTCCATCTAGACGTGCTTGCAAATCATCCGTTCGGTCTGGCGTAATTGCGTTTTGAGTTAATGAATCTTGTGCACGCAGTGCGGCACGGTCTAATTCGTTAACTACCGGCGCTTCCTTATTTACAGTTAATCCGAATAGGTCAGCATTATCATCAAGCCAGTCATTGACTGTCTCTTCTGAAATGTTACCATCTAGGTCCTTAAGGACCAAACGAACTGCTTTTGGATTTACGCCTTTCTTTTCTAGGACTTCTTTGACGGTACGCTCTCGTTGTCCCTTAGACAAAGTCTCAAGTTGTTCCGTGAGTTCTTTAATACGCTTTTCATCTGAACGTTTTGCTTTGCGGAGTTTCTTTAGTAAGTCACTTCCGTCACCAGCAAAGTTGGTTTCGATGTCAGTATCTGTATCGTCTTCTTCGTCATCCCAGTAGTTGTTGCTCATAGCAACTGTCCACCCTTTCGTTAGTTGAATCGCAAGCCTCAGATTCTATTCGGGGGAATAGGCTGGCTCTTGCTACCGGTCTTGTACACCATCTGGGGCCGGTAGGTCCAGATGGGATTCTAGTTAAATAGAACCTTGTGCAGAGGTTCCAAATGCTGTACGATTAACACCGTATGCACTTTGCAATTGACCTGTTTGACCAGACCATGTTGCTTGTTCTTTCTGACTCAATGCCTGCTTGGCTCTAGTAGCAGATGCAAGTCCAAGTAACTGTTCTTGTTCTGCCTGTTTCTGACCATACTGGTCAAGAGTTCCAGCATAGATTGCGCTGAGTTTATTAGCAGCAGGAAGGTCTTGAGCAATCTGTTGATAGCCTGCCTTAGCCGCTGCAGTTGTAACACCAGCATTTTGAAGTGCTTCTGCACCTAGTGTTCCACCAGATACATTGCTATATCCAGTTGTACCCATAGATGTAATATCAGTTAGGTTGGTCTCTAGATGTTGAGCAAGTGCTGCACCACCAATTTCAGCAGCCTGTACTTTTTTCTTCATGATTGGAAGTTGAGTTTCTGGCTTTAGCATAAGGGCAAGTTTATCACCAGTAGAAAGTGTAGGGTAAAACTTATCAAATGCAGCATTTGCATCTGGGTTAGCCTTAAGGTGGTCAATAGCAAGACTGATACGGTCAGTAACATCTTGTAAATCCATACTGTTACCAATGAATGTAGCATATTGGTCTCTAGTTGCTAGAGTATCTAATCCATAACCTTTAAGAACTTTAGCATATTCTTGTTCTGACTTAAGATATGTAGCATCATCAAGGGGTTGAAGACCCTGAGCCTTGAGAGCAGCATTGCCAGCAAATCTTTTATTATATTCAGCATTGTAACGAGTATCATTTTTAAGCAACATCAATAATTGGTCGCTTGTTGCATCTGGATAATCTTTACGAATTTGTGCAATTGTTGAAGCAACTCCAGACATACCATATGCTGTCATTGTTCCAGCAAGAATATCATCTATTGCTTGTTGAATAGTTTTAGTTGGTGGAACTAATGGTACAATTAATTTTCCATTTTTATCTACAATTGGAGGAGGAGCAGGAGTATCTACTGCTGCCGTTTGTCCAGGAGCAATATATGAATTTTTATCAGCCATTGCTGCAGACTGTGCAGAACCATATGCTCCAGCGGCAGTATAAACAGATGTACCAGTACTTGTTGGAACAACATCTGGGGCTGCTCCAGGTGCAGTAAATGTTGTACTTTGTGGTATATAACTAGCCATATCGGCCATTACTGCTGATATAGCAGTTGAGCCTGGTCCGCTATTTTCTCCTGGCATATTATACTCCAAATCCTATTATTAAATTAATGATTAACCTATTTGAAAATTATTTAATACTGCGCGAAGGTCATTAAATTTTTGAGTTTTATAGTTATCACTAGCAAGATAATCATTAGAACCATACACTTTAGATTTATATTTATCAGGTGTAAGTAAATTTCCATTTTCATCAAGCGCATCCGTCATATCTGATATCTTAATACTAGATGGAGCAATTCCTAGAATTCCAGCCTTAATCCCAAGATGAGTATTAATCAAATCTTTAACAGTATGACCATTAGCAATGTCTACAGCAAAAGGTTTCCAAATGTTCTTTGCTGCTACCTGAATACCCTGTAATACATTATCCATAGCCGCATTATCTCTAAGTCCAGCGACAGCCTTCTTATATACATCATTAGGGTTTGCTGGTTGAGGTAATCCATTATCTTCATATGCAGAACGGATAGTACGTACTGCTTTGCCTAGTTGACCAGCATCTAATTGTGCCTGTGCCTTGGTATTACCAAGTGATGCAGAAGAGATAAGCGTATTTGCTTTAGCGGCAATAACACCCATCATGATATCATCTGCTAGTTGAGCACTTACAGTACCCTTAGCCTTCTTCTCTGCAGCATTAAGTTGATTAGTAAATGATGCAAGTTCAGCCTTGCTTGGCTTCTCATTAAATGTATCTAGGTAGGTAGAGTTTAACTTAGCACCAGCATCTGCTGCAGTAGTAAGACTAATCTTAGTACCTTGAGTTACTTGACCACCAGTTGTAAGAAGTGTACGAATCTTTGAATCTTTTTGAGCAATCTTGATTACATCATTGATATCTGCTTTACCAAGTTGCTCACCAACGTACATAAGTTTGGCAATAGCAGTTGCATCTTCTCCACCAGGAGCAATAAATCCATATGTAGGAACAAAGTTCTTTCCATATAGACCAAGAGAGTACATGCTCTTTTGAATCTTAGCGCGTTCTGCTTGTGGTAATGATGTTAAGTATGTATATTGGTCACCCTGTTGAAACAATGGTGTAGTAGAACGAATTGGGTTACCCTGTGCATCAACACTGACAGTTACTGGACCACCAGGAACCATAGGTTTGACACCAGCAGAAGCACCAGTATTTCCAGCAGCAGCAGCGGCTGCTTTAGGACTAATTGTTCCCCTGCCCTTACCGGACACACCTCCAACTTTTGGTACAAATGGAGTTTCTGATGGCTTTGCTGTTGGCACTGTAGAAGAATTAGTTCCACTAACCGAATATGTAGTGCCGGGTTGTAAACCCTTTTTGGTAGTAGACATTACTTACCTTCCAATTCATTAGCAAAAAACTGATAGAATATCTTCTGGAAATCTGGGTTATCCTTGATAATCCATACTGCTTGTTCTGACAACCATGCACGTTGCTGTGTGGCAACAGTACCAGTTCCAGCAAGTTTATCAGTACTTGTCTTGTTTAATTTAGCAAGAGCGGTATCACGAAGGTATAGATAGTCACGAAGACCAGCAACTGCTGGAACATCTGAGAATCTATTATCTTCTGTTAAAGACTTAAGTTGGAATATCACACGAGAGAACTTGTTAAAGTCTGTGCTAGACTTGGGCCCACCATTCATAGACAACTTAAGTTGATTAGTAGCAGCATTATATGAAGCCTTATCCATGATACCAGCATCTACCTTAGCAAGAATCATATCCTTTGCTGCATAGAATCGAAGGTTATTTGCCTTCTCAATCATCTGAGCAGGCGTTAACTTCTGCTTTGTTCCATGTACTAAGTTCCAACGATACATTTCTTGGGACAGTCCGCCACCTGGCATTACATAACTCCAGATATCACCATACTTGGTAACTACATCTGGATGTTTAGTCACGAACTTATATGAGTCCAAGTTGCTTGGACCATTACCTGTAGTAGAACTAATGATAGCAAATACTGCAGTTGCACCATATGTATCTAGGAAATCTCCAACAGCCTTATTATAATCACCATTATTATTAACTACCATGTCTTGGAAGTCTTTATATAGTGTGAACTGAGTCATAGCATCACCATTACCATCAGTTGCAAGACCCTTAGGCTGCAATGATGATGGTGAAACCATACCAACAATTCCGCGCATAATAGATACCCAACGAGCAAAGTGGTCTGCATTCTTTGCAAGTGCCGCTTGGTCATTAGGGTCATCTAAATTATAGTTTGCTCCGCCAGCAAGATACTGCATTACTGGCTTAAATGTTGATGCGTATGTATCTTTTTGTCCAAGGATTGGACCAACAATCTTCTGCCAGTTAGCAGGAAGAATTGCTGATTGGAGACCCGAACTAAAGTCAGAGCGACCAAATGGGAACAACCAGTTCTTGATTCCTTCTGGCATATTATCAATTGCACCTTGTTGCCAAGTAGCAAATGCAGACAATGGAAGTGTAACTCCAGGACCTACTCCAGGTAGGATTGAACCAGCACCCAATGCAAAGTTAAATGACATTGGATTAGTAGCAAATGCTATTGGAGCACCCTTATAATTGTTTCCAGTTAATCCACCAGCAAGTTTAGCCATTACTGTTCCAACAAAAGGAACCCAAAACATTTGCTGTCCTGTCTCGGGGTCACTGAAAAAGAATCCTTGGTTTGGATTATAATAATCTTTTGCATCAGTGAGTTGGTATAAAGATGATGATGCTGGGTTAGATAACCAGTTAAGAGATTTGATTCCCTTATATACTTGAATGGGGTCCTCTAGACCAATCTTAGCCCACTTATGAATGGTATCTTCCCATGCATTAGCGAATGGTGCTATTAAACGTAACTGATGGAATACAAGACGCTTTGAGTTAGCATTATAGAACAACTCTTTGACGTGATTGCGAGCAACATTATCAGCATAGATATGAGCATCTTCAATACTCATTGTTCCCTTACCTTCGGCCGCATTGAATGCAGACCATATGGGATGCTTCTCGCCAATATTCTTACCTCTAAATAATAAAGGCTTTAAAGAATGTTCTGCAACTGTAGCAAGTTGTGCTTTAGCCTCTGGGTTAAGTGCTTTTGCTATATCATTAATAGCATCCCAGTAGGATTGGCGGAACTCTGGACCAAAGGTTGAGTTCTTTTCAAGTTGAGTAGATATATCAAAGAATCCATCGACAACAGATTTAACCATTCCTGGCTTATCTGTAGCGATAGCGTGCGCTGCATTCCTTGATGGGACGTTAACTACAACATCATCCCACTTACCAGCACCACTAAATGTGTCTTTGATAGAATTAGCAAAATCAGCCTGTGAATCCAGCAGTGCTTTTCTGCCTTTTTTAATTTGCTTAGCATTCGTTATAGAATTAACTGCAGATGTAAAGGGTCTTGGAATTTCATGCAAAACTCCATTAGAAACTACCTTGCCATTTGCAACGATTTCACGAAGTGCTGAATTACCACCTGTGGTTTCAAGTATTCTAGCAAGCACAGAGATATCTTTACCCTTAGGGTCTAGTCCTGTGTACAAATATTGTTTAATTCCATCACGAGTATACATGAAGTTTTTAAAATCTTCTGATGATGCAGATACTCTTTCTTCAAGAGCCTTGCGTCCTCCACCAGAAAGGAAATAATCAATTACAGCATCTTCGCGTTTTGCTCCTGCTTTAACTGCATTCTCAATTTCAGGAACTTTTACTCCCGCTACAACTCTAGCCATAGCATCAGAGTTAAGAACGCGCAATTGATTTGCAATTCCATCGAAGAAACGCTCATGTCCAGGACCAACATTGTTAAGATTCTTTAGTGGTAGAACTTTGATTGCTCTATCATCAAATGAACCAGCATGGTCTGCTGACATGATATTAACATATGAGTTGGTTAGGTCATGTGCTGCAGTCTCATTTAGAACATCTTCAATATCTGAACCTGTTGTAAAGTTCTTATCAAAAATATTATTACGATGTTGGTCCATCTGATACATAACTCTACGAAGTTTATTACCTTCTGGACGACCCATCCACATTGAGATAGCCATCAATGGATTATTGAATAATGAAATATGGCCAGTTCCAAATACACGGAGTTGCTCTTCTGCAATGTTACGAACAACGAAAGCAGGACGAACAAGTTGCATCTTCTTCCAGTAATCAGAGATTAACTTATCTCCAACTTTAGTAGTCCATCCAAGATGCATCTTAGAAAGTTTAGATGTGAGTTTAAGAACTTCTGATGCAGATGGAAGATATACTGTAGAATTCAATAATTCAGACTCTAGGTGAGCATTAGGAAGTCTAATCTTCTTTCCTGCTAGGTCAACATAGTCAAGATAAGCACCATTTATATGGCGTGTTGCCCAGTATGATGCCATCTTTTCATTGCTATCTTTGAATGCAGTAGTAACTTCCTTAAATTGCTTTTGCAATTTCTCTGGAATATTTCCTGCATGTTGCGCAAATACTGCTTTCATCAAGTCAACAGATGCAGTGTAACCGCGAACTGATGCAGTTGGAGCAGTTGCAATCTTCTCGATGAGTTTATCTAACTCAACTTTATTCAATCCAACTGCAGTACCAAATCCATCTACAGCATGAAGCAATTCTTCTGTATCATGGATATTAATAAATGCGCCAGACTTAATTTGAGTCTTATATTCTTTAGATGCAAAGTCTTTTAATTTTCTCGAACCAGATACTGTTGCATGGAATAGGCTTGCTACTTGGTTGTGAAGTGGCATACGATGACCTACGCGTGCACCAACTCCAGTTAATACCTTAGCAGCAGGCAATAGAAACTGCAAGTTATCTGCAATAGGTGTCATCTTTTCAGAAAGATTAGCACCAAGGGTTTCAATTTTGCTTGGCTTTAGCATACCAGCAGCAAGGTCTCCACGCTTTAAGAATGGAGCAATAGCATTTAAGACTTCATCTGTAGATTTAGCAGCAGCAAGTTGTTGTGCTAATTCAGAGTTAATCTTACCTTTGGATGCACGCCAGATTTGCTTCCAATCTGACATCTCTACAAGATGATTAAGAGGAGCATTACCATGACCGCCTGTTAGAAAGTCAGCAATCTTTTGATACGAGAAACTGGCATCTCCTTCTACGGTTTTTAAACCAGAAAGTTTTTCAAGAGCATCAGCCCAAATCTTTTGTTTTTGTTCTGCTTTAGTTGTCTTGTCTGCAAGAACTGCAGATACTTGACGAAGCCTAGAGTTGCGCTTTACATATTCTGTAGCAGCAATATCTTGTGCTTTAGCAGTCAACTTAGCATTGCGCATACGAACTTTAAGTTCAGATGTCATACCCTTATGAGCATCTTTAACTTCTTTAAAATCTTTTATTGCTTGCTCTAGTGCTGCTTTAGCAGCAGGAATTCTATTAACATCGGTTGCCTCTGGAGGCAAAGCAGATAATTCTTTAATCTTAGTAGTTAAACTTTTTACAGTATCAGAAGCAGAAAGGCGTACACTTTTAGCAAGTACTTCTTCGCCATTAACAATTGTTGTACTCTTGTCTTTAAGTTCTTTAACCGTTGCTTTCGCTTTGGCTAATTCTGCTTGTAATTTACCAAGTTGGTCAGGCGTCTTTATTGCAACCTTAGCATCTGCAAGTTCTTTCTTTGCAGCATCAAGATTTCCAGCGCGCTCTTCCATAATTCTAGCAAGGTCATCAACGCGATTCTGCTGAATCTGTACGCCTTTGCTAGCCTTTATTGCTTCTACATTCTTACCCTGCCACGCATCGCGTGCACCTTTGGCAACAAGTTTATTTGTCTCAAGTTGAGCAGAGTTGGTATCATCCATTTGCTTAAGTGCAGCATCTCTAGCCTCTACAACAGCAGTCTGAGCATCCTTAAGTTTAGTAACACGGTCATCAATCTTTGCTGCTTCTGCCATCGCTCCAGTAGCACGCGCTTGGGTTGCCGCCTTAGCAAGGGCTTTAATTTGCTTTGCTCGTGCAAGTTGTGGGTCAAAGTAAAATGATGCTCCAATATCTGCAACAGCAGAGATTACTTGTCCAGCAGAATTTTCTGGATGACCTAAAGTTAAAATTTCAGATGCTGCATCACCAAACATTACTCTTGGTTGGTAGCCAATGATTTTTCCAGTTGAATCTTTGACTGCTATTTTTGCAGCATTCAGGCTAGCCTGGCGCGCAAGCATACCAGCACCAGTCTCTTCTGATGGGAAGAACCCAACACCAGTCTCTACTTTTGGAAGATTTCCATGAGAAATATCTTTTAATGCTTTTATGAATACTTGACCAGCAGTAACCTGTTTAGTTTCTGCAGGATTAATTATTCCACCACCAGCAAGGAGTGGGTTTTGTCCTTTAAGTTTCGCTTCTGCTTCTTTGTTTCCCGCTAATGCTTGTACTCCAGTAAATGCATTTCTATAACCAGCATTTAATGCTTCCCAACCTGCGCCACCGATAACAGATACGCCTCTTACAGTTCCTTTAACACCAGACCAGAATTGTCCAACTAAACTTTTATTAAATGCATCTGTGCTTTTTTTAGCGGCAACATCTTGTTGGTTAGCAAGACGAGCACTACGAGTTTGAGCATCAATTGTAGCAATGTTGTTTCCAACTTTACTGTTTATATCAACGCCAACTTTGCTAAGAGCAGTAAGAACTCCAGCAGATGTAGGTGAACCAAGATTAGCATTTCCTTTAATCTTTTCAGCAGTATATGCATCAATACGTGAGGCATTTGCAAAAGTTGTTTGAGCATCAAGTTCTGCTTGAGTTATACCAGAAGTTGTTGAATCTTGCCCAACAAAGTTACCATTAACATCTTTAGCATATTTAACCGCCACTACTTATTACCTGCCGATTCAATAATGTATCGGAGGTCTTCGTTTCGTGGGTCTTGTTGGTATAATGCTTTAATAATATCAAGTGATGGGTTATCTGGCTTAATCTGCTGTGGAAGTGGAATAACTTCTGGACCAGCGCCATCACCAAATGGCATTCCATGTGTGATTGGACGATTTGGATTTTCAGATGGTGCATCAAGATGAACAAGTGGGCTTAATGGTTGTCCATTAGAACCTAGTGCAGGAGCAGGTGCTGCCTGTGCTGGTGAACCCATAGGAGCAGATGCGGCCTGTTGGTTAGTTGCTTGATTTTGTCCATAAGAAAAACCTGTATATTGGAGATTTGGAACTCCACTTTGTCCTGCTCCGCCAGTCGCTGAGACATTAGCAGGATTGTTCTGTGGTGCAGACGGGCGATTACCGCCACTATTCTGATTACCAGCCATTATTCCTCCTGTTTAATTATCTCTTGGATACTGTACGTGCGCTACCGCCTGCTTTACCGCTTGCACTTAAACTAGATAAGATGCTTTGAATTTCAGGTCGTGCTTGTGGTGTAAAGGTTTCTTGAGGTTGCGCTTGTTGAGGAGCACCTTGTCCAGGCATTGGTGTGCCTCCTACTGGTGCACCAGAGGGAGCAGGGGACGGTTGCTCTACCTGTGATTGGGCTCCAGCAGGAGGAACTTGAGGCGCGAATATTTCCCCAATGGCATCTTCGATAGATTTACCACCCTGACGCGCTTTGATAACCTGTGCAATCTTACTGATGATTTCCGTAGGGTCTCCCCCTTGTGAAGCCATCTGTGGTATTGCTTGGGTGTATGATTGAAGAGAATTGATAAGCGAGTTACGCATATCTTCCACTTCGATTTTTTCTTGCTCCTGTGTAACATTCACATTGAATGGAAGTTCACGCATAGCCATGTCCTTGGAAATTAACTTTCCACCTAAGGCTTGGAGCATGAAGATAAGTCCCTGTGCTGGGTTTAAACCAGCCAGCATGCCATAACGAACGTCTGCAGAGTGGTCACCCTTGATATCCTTTGAAGGGGTATATGTTACCACATAAGGTGAACCAGCATCCACACCACGAATCGTCTTCTCCTCGTTGAAGAAATATTCATCAACATGGAAACACAGACCAATTACATCGCGTAAAGCGGCTGCAAAGATTGCCTGTGAAGATTTAACTTGCGTATCAAAGGCACCCATAAGGGCCTGTACGCCTTGACCGGTAACAACAGAAGCATTGATGTTGCCTGTACGGCCCTCCGGATAACGGGCTCCGACACGGAGTTCCTGATTAAGGAGATTTTGTTCAGTGAATGCACCTTGTGGTAAAGTTAGTTCTACACGGCGTACACCCTGTGGGTTTGCTGTACGAATAACAGCATCTCCACCAAGTTGTAGTTCCTGAACATCGTTTGGAAGAACGATAGGAGATTGAACTGATTTTTCTGCGGCTTCCATAGCAAGCATCGCAAAGCGATTACGAAGTAATTGGATACCGAGTACATCATCAAATTGTCCACGCATTTCACCATCAACTGATGGGCGCTTAGCAATGATAACCATCATCTTGCCAAGTGGGTTATTAGCGTGAGATAGAACTAGATTCTGACGGTCTGGAATATAAACAATAGACTGGTCTTTATCATAGTAACGATATAGATTAATTAAAGAGTTAAGGTCTTGCTTATAACCAGATTGTCCGAGGAGTTGCGCTTCAAATTCTGGGAACTGGGCGACCAGTTCACCAAGCGTCATGGCATATCGCTTAGCGAATGCGACGCATCGACCATAGCGGTCGAACTCAGGATAGGAAAGTCGTGGGTCTTCTACTTTGATACGAGGGAGTTTAGACTCCTCATCAAGTTCAATAATGAATGGAACAAATCCATATGTGATATAATGGTCAGCACCTGTATACATCTGGACCGATAGGTCTGAGTGTACAAAGTAATTAGATGCAATACGTGTACGCTTATCTGCAAAGTTACGAGCGCGGTCATTAACAGCATTTGCTGCTGAGCAGTTAACCGCAGGAAGTGGTGCCATTACTTCTGATAGGTCGCGTGCAACGATATCAATGAAGTTAGCAACTACGTTAGTATCTACGCCATCTGGAAAGAAGTCAGGATATACTTCTGCGATTTTACCTTGACGTACAGAAAGGACATCCCCTGCTCGAGCATCGCGCTCAGATGCACGATAGCGCAGCGAATCAACGCGTGCTGCAATCTGCTGGATTGTTAATGCCATTGGTTTCCTATCCGTAGGTTTCCGTCCATTGCTCTGCAAAGGATTCATCTAAGTTAATAGACATTCGTGACTGCTTCTGTGCTCGGGTTGCCCATCTATTGTTTTGGTACTGGGCAATCCTGCTTGACTTTTGCATTAACTCGCGTATGCGAATGATTGCAAACCACAGAGCCATTACTGTATCTGTTGGATTTCGTGTGTCTGGTTTCCATGTAATGAGTTGCTGTACTAAAGTCTTAAGACCTTCTGAGCCTTCATTACTTGGCAATTGTATAATGTTATTATCTTGGAAGCGACCATCTCTAAGATTACCAAAGAGAGAAGCCATAGATGCTACACCAAAAGATGTGTCCCACTTATTCTTACCAGTAAAGTGTGAGTTAAGTTGCGTACCATATGAAGCAAGCCATTGACGAAGTTCATCATCCAAGGCGTAAGCCTTCTGGTGGGCATTGATTTCAATACGTAGTTCTTGTGGCTTATACTTCTCAACCCATTCTTCAATGAGTGTTCTAATCTTCATTGGAGTTGGGTCAGTCATATTCACGGCATCAAGAACGTAAATCTTTGAATCAGCACGGTTGTATGTCGCAATGACTGCACCCGTGTTACCTGTCATCGCAGGGTCAAGTCCCATAACTGTATACGTTGACTCCATGTGGACCGGGTGGCCCGGGGCTCCCTGTTTGAGGGGTCCTCGTTTGCGCATACCATTAACGCTACCAATGACGCAGGCAGGAGGAAAGATAGAATCTTCCATGACATCTTCCTGCTGATAAACCAGAGCCCATACAGAAGGAGCAACCTCAGAGCGACGAGTAAAGAGAGATGGGCCGTCCCACTTTGTGTATAGTCCTTGCTCATCTGGTTCGTCCACTTCACCTTCGGGTCTGTCAGTCTTAGGCCATAGGGCTTTCCAATTAACAGGCTTCTCATCAAATTCTAGAACTGCAGGTTGGCTGAAATAGGTAAAGGGGCTTTTGCCACCAGTCCATTGTGAGCCATCTCGTATCATCTTATATAAGTCAATAGGAGCGACACGGGTTCCTACGATAAGCAGTTTTCCATGTCGCCCTAAGCGTGTGATAACTTCCTTTTGAAGCCATTCAATTTGCTTCTCCCACTCATGGGCATTTGAGGACATCACAACGTCGTCTAGGATAATCAGGTCGGCACGAGCACCATAAATCTGAGAACCAAAACCGAGGGCTTGTACGGTTGGGTCCTTCTCGCCTGAGTCACGACCAGTACCTAGGTAAATCATATCTGCTGACCATTGGGTAGCATCTTGCTTATATCCACCTTGAGGGCCGAAGGCAACCTGCATCTTAGTAAAGGCTGGATGTGAAAGTCTTGTCTTGATGGCTCCGAGAAACTTACGAGCCATGCCCTGAGTCTTGGAGACGATAATGACTCGGGAGTTAGGATTGGTAACAATCTTGTAGGTCACATAGTTAGTTGTGATAACTGTAGACTTAGCATGCTCAGGTGGGACATTGATGAGGACACGATTTAGGGCACCCTGCTCATATGTCATAGATGGGTGAATCCACCTAGGTTCCTTACCCTCGATGAGGTCAACCCAGTCAAGGTGATGGTCAAACAACTTGGTATCCAGGAACTGTTCACAGAAGTCTTGGTAGGAGATATCCTTAAGGTTCTCTAAATCAACCTGTATGCCCTTACCTGAGAGGCGAGCAGCCTCAGCCTTACCTTTAAACTCTTCGTCTAGGAAGCACCATTGGCGATAAGCAGCCTCTGTACGACCCACAGTTTCCATTGCCATCTTGATTGTAGCACCCTGTGAGAGTTGGGCTAGTACCTGTTTTTGGGAGTCTTCTTTAGATACCTTTTTGCCTGCCATATATGCCCCTATTTAATAATATAACGCCCCATAATAACAGGCATAACTCTCCCATTATTATCTTATTATATATAATATATTATATACTATATAAGGAGCGGAGTCTTAAACGGAGCGACTCCGAATATGTATTTCTATACATATAAGATAACCTGTTCAAACATATGGAAACGAACAGTTTCCTAAGAAGTATTTTTTATAGACACTGAAAGTGTCCTATTATGTCCTATTTTGTATATATATTCCCCCCATATATAACAGAAAATTATTGGGTAAGACATTAATATCTTTGTAGTACCATCTTTAATACACCGTGGGTCAAATGACCCAATCGCCATTGTCGACTTATCTACAATCTATCTAGACTTATCGTCATCTCAAATTCTGAGACAGCCGTCTCAAGGGATGGCATGCAATTAAATGTCGACAAATCTATAATGAGTTTATGTTGGGCGACTGTCTGCCCGAACACTTGTTCGAGGGGGGGGGATAGTTGAAAGTTCAACTACTTCCGGATAGGTAAGCATCCGAACAGATGTTCGATAGAATGAACCTGAGAGTTACCTGAGAGTTACCTAAGCGTAAGATTATCTTACAAGCATGAGTGCTAGCACTCACCTACTTGTGCATTTTGTCCGGATGTCTGGTAGACTGAGCCCCGTAGGGGCGCGCACGGCGCCCCTCACTATCGAAAGGTCAGACCCAAATGTCCAAAGTCACTGTTTCCAAAGTAGTTGAAAGTTCAACAACAATCCGCGAGTCATACTCACAACTCACCACCGGCGCCAAGCATCTTGAGCAGGCTTTCATCATCGAAACCGCACAAGCCATGAAGTCCGGTTCACTGTCGGTTCGCGTGGTCTCTCAATCCATTAAAGAGGCAATCGCTATCTCCGGCAACGCACCAACGATTCGCGCATCACACTCCCAATTCTTCATCGTGGCTTCTGAGATTCTTGGGAACACTGCCGATGCAGAATTCCTCACTGTGAATGAACTTCTAAAGTTGGCTCAGAAGTTGACCCGCGAACAGGGAGTCGAGAAAGCTTTGAAAGTTGTCGGGGATGTCTTGAGCGTTGATGAGTTGGCAGAACTGGCACCAACTCAGACTAAGTCTGCTAAGTCTAAAAAGTCTTCTAAGGATTCTGCTCCCTTGAACAAGGTCACACTCAGAACTGCTGATGAGATTCTCGGAGTCACAATCGCCGGTCTCCAATCGTTAAAGGCTGAGAACATGAGGGTGGCATCTACCGAAACACTCAAGACCTTAGCCGCGCTCCTCGCTATCGTTGCCAAGAACTCCACACCTAAAGCAACACGCAAGCCACGCGCTAAGGCTAAAGCCTAAGCCGACCAGAAAGAGTAGCCTCGTTCGCGGATCCGCGAACGGGGTTATTTTTTTGCCCAAAATTTTTCCTAAAAATTTTCCAACACAAACCAACACAAACCAACACAAACCACAAGGACACCCCAAGTCGCGGACGATTCCATGCCACATGCGCAAGGACACCCGAAGTCAGCCATGCTCGTGTATCTGTAAGATAATCTTACGAATTAGAATTGCTGGATGGCTTGCTGTATGGAAAAGGATGCTTGACATTTATCCCGTTTTAGTATAGAATTCTCTTAGAAGGTTAAGCACTACCCAAGTTGCTGTAAGATAATCTTACGGCTTAGTGAAAGGTTAGGCAGATGGGTAACATAGTTGATGAACTGCAAGAATTCGCTGATGAAATGGCTCGTCTGTTTCACGAAGAAGTCTTGCAAAATAGAATAGAAGATGCTACGATTAAACCAATAGATACCGAATACCTACGATTGAATGGAGTACTATAATGCTAGATGATTTTGATTTCCTTGATGATGATTCACTGACCGATGAGCAGATTATTGCTCTCGTTGAGTCAGAAGGTCTTGAGCCCTTGCTTGATGAGTCTTTGTTTGATGATGTAGATGAGGACTCAGATTGGGCTGAGTAATCCTGCTGGATAGCCCATGCTGGAGCATGGTCATAGGTTCGATTCCTATGGTGGGCACGCTGTAAGATAATCTTACAAGCACTTAACAGATTGGAAAATGAAATGCTTCTTACTAATGGAGACTTGTTCGCACTAATGATTGCCCTGTTCAGCAGTGTGTCAGTAATCACACTTTCATTCCGTCGGATTGCTGTACTTGAGAAGCAAGCATCAGACTATCGTCGCAAGATTCGCAAGGCTGGTATCTAATGACACCGGAGCGAGCCAAGGTCTTGCTTGGTGCGATGCAAATGTTTGAACATCTAGTAGTATCAGATAGCAACGATACCCTTTCAATAGATTCATTCTGCCTAGTCTGGAATGAATTGGCAGAGATAGCGTATCCAGTGGGAGAACAGGAGGTATCTAATGCTCATTGAACTATCTCTCAAAGAGTTAGACTTTATTCGCCAAGCACTGCGAAATTCTGAGGAGACTCATACCCGTAATGGATTCAAGGCTCTCGCTGAGTTGAGCGTAGAGATTCGCAATAAGATTTCAGATACCTTAATTGACAATCATGCCGTTATAGGATAGTATTATCCATGTAATCAAGTAGTACCTGCTGTAAGATAATCTTACACAGTTAATCGAAAGGAAAGGTACGATGAGCGACAAAATCGAGGAAGACGAAGTAGTTGCTGTTGAATGTATAAGATGTAGCAACATCATCGAAGATGGTGATGGTGGTCACTGTGATAGTGACCCAGTATGCAGCGATTGCATGTTCGTATGTGAGCGTTGTAGTGAAGTCCAAACGATAGACCACAATTCATACGAAGTAGATGGTAGTTACCAATGGTGTGAAGATTGCACTGAGTCTTATACCAATCACTGCGAGTCATGTAACGAGCGACACACTGGCGATACTTATTACATAGCAGATTCTGATGAGTATTACTGCGAAGACTGTGCTAGTAGCGCAAATTGGTGTGATAATTGCAGCGAGTACACCATTAACGAATGTGAACGATGCGAGGAGAGCGAAGGTCGAAGAGTGCACGATTACTCATACCGACCTGACCCAATCTTTCATGGTAAGCCTGAGGATAAGTTATTCTTTGGCATAGAAGTGGAGACAGAGGCACCGCGTAGTTCTTATGAAGCACTACGAGATGCGGCTGAGTACGCCTTCCAATTAGAGGATGCTGACCTTGCATACCTTAAGTCTGACGGCTCTCTCAATGTGGGCTTTGAGTTAGTTACCCATCCAATGACACATGATTATTACATGAACAAGGCACCACTGTTGTGGGAAACTATCTCAACACTACGAGATGAACATAAGATGAGAGCATGGAGTACTGGTACATGTGGTCTACATGTACACATCTCTCGCGCTGGATTTAGTAATGGTTCCCACATGCACAGATTCCTTCGCCTTATTTATAGCAATGAGAAGTTTTACTCACGCCTAGCCGGTCGTGACTCATCTCGTTGGGCTAAGTTCAGCGATGTATCAGTGTCAGATAATCTTACAGGTAAAACTTACAATAAGTTTAGGGATAAGATTCAAAGCGGTAGAGATACTGATAGATACTCAGCCGTTAATACTCAGAACAGAGCAACCTTCGAGATGAGAATCTTTAGGGGCACTGTTAATGTAGATACAATTAAGTCTGCGATAGACTTAGCGCATGCCAGCGTTGAGTACACTCGTGGACTTACTGTATCGGAAGTACGAGATGGTGCACTTGATAGTTCCAAGTTCATCCAATACATCCATGATAATAAGAATACATACCCAAGCCTCATCGCTCGCATGAACAGATTGTTCGTCGGCGCAGTTCTTCAAGACATAGAATAGGAGATACTCATGTGTTTATTACTTGTTGCTAGTCCGGGTTCTACACCTAAGCGTAAGAATTTAGAGTGTGCATCCTGCAATAACCCGCATGGCTTTGGCTATGCAGTAGTGGCAGGCGACCGCATCATTACTGGTCGCGGTATGTCTGCTAAGAAAGTCATCAGTGAGTTCTTAGAAGTGCGTAAGCAATACCCTCAGGGTTATGCTCTCTTCCACGCACGATACGCAACTCATGGTGTAAAAAACGAGGAGAACTGTCACCCATTCATGGTCGGCAAGGATTCAGATACATACCTTGCGCATAATGGTATCCTCGACATCGAGATACATGCCACCGATAAGCGTAGCGATACGAGAGTATTTGCAGAGGATACCCTACCTGCGCTGGGTGGTGTGGCATCTCTTGATGATAGCAACATTTTCAAGATTCTTAGTCGCTGGTCTGCTGGCAGTAAGATAGCCATTCTTACAGTCAACAAGGATGCTAACTATGAATGTTACATCATCAACGAAGGTTCAGGTCATTGGGATAATGCTGGAATCTGGTGGAGTAATAGCACATACCAAGAAGATAACTATGCTAAATACTTCAAGTTGCCTAGCGAGGGTAGAGCAGCAGTACTCGCTGAGGAAGAAGATGATGATACGATACTAGAATGTCCATCATGCTTGGCTATAGCATACGAAGATGCTAACCCTTACTGGTGCGAGATGTGCCATGCATGTTTTGATTGCAATGGTACATACCAAGATACATGCATGTGCTGGACACCTGACCATGACCAATACGCAGTAACTAAGAGACACGATAATGGAGGATACTATTATGACAACTATTTCGACTTCAATACCAGTAAGTAGTGACCCTCGCTTCTCTCATTGGGATGAGGGTGGCGTGTACTTAACTTGGCCAGCACTAGAAGACATCCGTGATACACTCATGGAATACGTAGCACTACTAACATCTAACACTGAGCAATCACTGTCAGATAATCTTACACTTAATAAAGTGCGACTACAGATACAAGCACTAGGAGGACGAAGTGAATAGAGATGCAGAAATTAGCGTAGTTGAATTAAAGAATACATTCGAGATAGAACAGTACGAACGGCGTGAAGTTGCTTGGGCACAACGCTTTAACCTACTTGATAATGATGGGCACAATTACGAGGGCACACTACGATGGCATGAAGACGATGGCTATTCGGTGAACTGGTATGGTGCTATGCCTCCGGAAGCATTTCGTCCGGAGTTCGAATACTCACTCGACTCAATCCTGATTGGAGAAAAGAATGACTCCGGAATACTTAGCAAGACTGACCTCTAAGGAGGAACACGCAGGAGTTATGCGTGATGAAATTGAAGAACGAATCAGGGCAATGATGCCAACACAAACTGACATGGAGTTCTACAAGAAATTCTTCGACTTGAGATTCTTATTCGATTCATGGGAATCATGGAATGCAGAGATGGGGCATCTTCAAAACTTGATGCATGCGGAGGACTATGCATGAGAGACCCATTATGGATGGATGGTGATGATGCTGACGAGTGCGATGAATGTGGTAATGAGCATGCGAAAGATGATGATTGCCCTGATGAAGAAGACCCCGACCGACTACACGATGAATTACACGAGGAATACTAGGAGATAGGAGGATAGACTGAACTTAATACGGTCAATGCTGATAGCCTGTGTAATGATGTTGTTCACAGGCTACGGTTGCTTTCAAGCCGTATCCATTACAGTCTTAGCGTACTTATGGCAAATAGCGCAATGATTACTGGCAGTTGCACGAACTCCGCTAACCCTGATTTATGGTTTCCGGAAAGTCCTAGTGGTAGGGCATCGAAAGCAACGAAGTTAAGAATGGCAACTCAAATCAAACAAGCAATTACTATATGCAATTCATGTCCATCTAAGGATGCATGCTTGCAAGATGGGATGAGCGATGAGAACATAGCGTTTGGTATATGGGGAGGTAAGTTAGCAGGTGAAAGAGTTAATGAAAGATTCCCTGATGGTTTCAATCGCAACTGGACTATCAACTCTGTACTTGGAAAGGATATGTATAAAGCAGTGACATTCCTCAACAGGGTTACACCTTGGATGAACGGAGATGTATGAGAATACTAAAGATATTTCTTACAGTTATTGTAATATTTATATCAATCAATCTAGTAGATAAAGCAGGGAGTCCTAAGGCAGTTCGTACTCAATGGACAACTGTAGATAGCAAGGAATATGCACGAGATAGACTGCTAGCGATAGCAGATAAAGAATGGGTCTGCTTAGATAAACTATGGACAAAAGAATCTAACTGGAGACCCAATGCTTATAATAAAGTTAAAGTCATGGGCAAGCATGCTGGTGGTATACCACAGTTGCTTGCTATGAATCCTAAGACACCGCCAACAATGCAAATAGATAGAGGGTTAGCATATATTGTATCTAGATATAAGACACCATGTATTGCTTGGAAGCATGAACAATGGAGGGGTTGGTACTAGTGAATGATTTAACTGGAACACCAACCTTCGCATGTATATGCGGATGTCAGGTATTTAATATCAACGTTAAATGGGATGAAGAAACACGCTTAGTTGGATGGTACGATTTGGTTCAGAAATGTATAGAATGTGGTACAATAACTACGGCACCAACGCCGATAGATGAGATAGACTGGAGGGAGGTATAATGTCGCCAACATATGAATATAGATGTAATGATTGCGACGGTCTTACAGAGGCTAGTAGGGATGTAGATGATAGAGACAACCCAACGATTTGCTCTAACTGTGGTAGTTATGCTACAATTAGGTCATTCAGCGCAACACCGGTTCACTTCAAGGGAAGTGGATTTTACTCAACGGGAGGATAGGTATGGCAACAGTAGTAAATTTAGTAAATGAATCAAAGTTATTAGCAGATAAAGATGCCCAAGCATTGGGCGTTGCACTCAAGACATTCGTATCTCAAGTATGTCATGCTTGGAATATAAATGATGTAGTAGTAACTCAATCGCCTACACGGATTTCATGCGCGTGGAATGTATGTATCGTTGATAAGTTCCCTAACCCTGCTATGGGTGCTATTGCACTTGGATATCATGAGACACTTAATGGTCTTCCTATCTCCTACATCAGAGCCGGTGCATACCGCACGGCACCGCTAGGAAAATTCCGTAAGGGTCTTACAGTTAAGGGTAAGGTAATACGTCAAGATAGATATCAAGAAGGCACTGCTGCAATTGTATTCCATGAAGTTGTAGAGATGCTGGTAGACCCACTCATTGGATTCTATAAGACAAGTCCATCGGGCAAGTCTTGGGTGGTTGAACCTGCTGACCATGTTAAGGGTAACTACTATCGCATTGACGGTGGTGGTGTAGATGTAATCGCACCTGACTGGACTGAACCATCATTCTATGATATCAAAGGTAAGGCACCATACTCATTCATGAACATACCAACGGCACCATTTACAATGACACCACAAGGATATGGATACTACAAGGATGCAACTGGATTGCATAAACTCTAAGGAGATACATGGACGAGTCAAAAGAAGATGCAAGACTAAGACATCAGTACATTGAAAGTATCAACAAGTCGTTAGAACAGATTGAAAAGAATCTTCTGATGTTAGCGTCAGATAATCTTACAGAAGAAGACGATGGCTCTATCTGATTGGGATATAGACCTTCGTGATGGTGAGGCAGGTGAGTCGAAGTTGGCTGACCTGCTAGCCATTGATACAGTCGAAGTTAAGACTGATAGGCGTTGGAAAGAAACTGGCAATATCTATATTGAAACATCTTGCTACTATGTAGCATCGCAACAATGGAAAGAATCAGGCATTATGGTATCCAAGGCTACGCATTGGGCATACATGCTTGAAGATGTGGCATTCATTATGCCAACAGAAGTCATAAAAAAAGCAGCCCTTGAATGGGGTCGTCCGATAAATTGTAATATCGAACCGAATCCATCTAAGGGCTACTTGATTACACCTAATGAAATACTAGAATGGCATCGTAGGAATTAAAGTTCAGCCATTGGAGCCTCTGTCTCAGTCGAGACGGGGGCTTCTTCTATGTCCTCATCTTTATATGGACGATAGCCACCAATCTTGTTAATCAACCTGCGTATAGCGCGATTACAGCGCATTCTCGCGGCATCATCAGAGCCCAACACAAACTCTGTAGCAATTTCCGTGAACGGCATCGACTCTGCATACTTCATAAATAGAATCCTACGGTCTTCCTTGTTCAACTTCCAGAATCCATAGTCTACTTCAAGCATGAGCACCATCAAATTACCACCCTCAGAGGGCGCAGAAGGAGTTCCAGTACGCTCTAGATTGAGTTTATGGGTAATGCCAGTCTCACCTCGTAGAACTGCTGGAAGCACAGCCTCAACCATATCAGGCTCATAGTAGTAGTTATCTGATACTTCATAACCTACAGACTTAGCCTTCCATCGCTGACAATAATCTAATGCTTCGTTGCGCAGCGAACGATAGATAAGATTCTTAGCATCACGAGGTCCAATTGCTTCCCATGTATCTAACTTATTAGGATGCTCCAAGAACCAAGTGTAGAGTGCTTGCTTGATATCTTCCTTATCTACCATGTCATACTTCTTATGATACTCAGCAGATACGCCAACTACAATATAATCCCAAGGTTCAATTCGATTCCAGTCCACTAGCCCCAACGCTTCCCTTCGAAGATAAATGAACCATCACGCTTGATGGGTATAGTAACGGGAGTGACATCTCTACCATCTACATAGAGAACACCGAATCCTTGTTGCCAAGTGAACAATCCACCCTTAATATATTTTGCCTTACGATAATCCATAAGGTTACCAACTTCCATACCCCAGACGGTTTGCGGAGTAGACGAACCGTATGCTTGAGTATGGTGTGCTAATCCCATTCGATGTGTATGACCGCATACAACTGATTTACCAGTGCGCTTAGCCAATCCTAGGGCTGTAAGCCCTCCAGTTGAGTTCATAGCACCTTCATCGCCATGCATAAGCAACCAATTAGGAGCCAGTTCATAAGGTTTCTCATGGTATGTAGCACCGATTTGGGGTAGGCGCAAGAACTCAGGTAAGTCCAACTCAGGTAATCCAAGAAGCCCAGGAGCACGCATCATTACTGTATTGAACAGTCGGTCTGTATGGTTAGACCTAATGATGTGCTTTACCTTAAGTGACTCAAGTACCCGAGTTGTCTCATCTCTATCTTTACCGATAGAACGCTCATACTCTAGAGGCGTACCTTTTGCCCACTTAGAGATGGTCTGCATATCCATCTCATCCCCTACGGAGACCACTTCATCGGGCTTGTAAGCCTTGATAAACTTAGCAAGATTATCTACTGCACGCTTATCATGATATGGTATCTGTAAGTCAGATACGCAGACGATTGTTTTCATTTACTTCTTCTTTCCTCGAACTTTGTTTTCCTTGGCAACATTCTTGCCATGAGATAAAGCATCTAGGTTAGACATCTTATCGTGCTTCTTACCACCAACGCGACCTTTATTATCCTTATGGTCTACATCTACATTCTTAGGCAATTTCTTACCAGTAGCCTTCTCGAACACTGCTCTTGCTGCATTCTCAGATGTAGTTACAATCTTGCCATTGACCTTCTTCTTAATGACGATGATTGGTCTACCACCATTAGCCTTGCTACCCTTGTAGGGTCCAAATATCTTCTTCATTCTTCTTCCTCCTTAAGTATCCATTCAACGATTGCTGGATTAGCCTTGAGCGTATCTACCATATGGAATCCTACAATGTCGCAGACTTCCTCAACATTAAACCGCTTCTTTTCCGATAAAGTAGATTCGTTAATGATTGCATGAGTAACTTCGTGCATGAATACACGAGCCATCTTATCTTCTTGTAGATTTCCCATAAGTCGAATTGTATTGCTAGTCGAATCAGTAAGTCCCATGTTTTCTTTCTCCGCTTCATCGGTATGTAGGTCATACTTTACTTTGTATTTCTGTCCAAATATTTTAACCGATGTTGGTCTTGTCATTCAGGCCACTTGCCTCTCAGTACTAGCAATCCGATGATTGCGTAGTTAGCCATATCTTTAAATGAATCCTCTAGGCTTTCATGCTTAGGGGATTTTTCATTATCTAGGAGGTTATTAATTCGTGCTTGCTTATCATGGATGCGTACACGTAATCCATTAAGTGGTCCACCGGGACTATCGCTAATATTCTTAGGTCCATAGTCATTATGCTTCGATATAAGTAAGGTTTGCAGTTCATTGAATAAATCCGCTACGCTACGTTCGAACTCAAAAGGGTCACGGATAAAGTCAACTGTAGAACTTTCTGTCTGGATTCGTTCGACGTAACTGCGTAGTCCGTCAGACGTAGGCCTTGGTTTGCTAGGTGTTGGATAATCAGCCACGCTTCCTCACTTTCCATCTTCGTTAGGTTGTTCATTGTTTAGCAACTCTTTCAGTTCTTCATCTAGGTTAGCAACATGTTCGTTGATTACGATATCTTCGATGATACCTTGCATCTCACCCGGATTATGTTCCGCTGCATACAGCGTAGCGTATGTTGATTGGGTTATAGATTCTATCTGCTTAGGGTCATTTGCATATCCATACAAGCATCTAAGTAGCGAACCTACCATTAACTTATATCCATTACCTAAGATTAGTACTGGGTCAAACTCTGATTCATTCTCTTCAAGAAGATGGTCAGTTGCTTCAAAGATATTCTCGAAGTCAGTACCACATATTGGGCATGGTGGAATCTTATTCATCATCATTTAGTCCCATCTTTTCATGGATGTATTGAGCACCTTCTTGCACGAACATCGAATTAACATCGTGTCCATCTGGTAATTGTATGATAGTAACTGGTAACTCACGGGCAAGACTAGAGGCAAATTCTTTGCCCGGTTGGTCTCCATCTGCAAAGACAAAGACGCGCTCAAAGTCTGCCAACAATCGTGTGTAGTGCTTCTTCCATGAGTTCGCTCCCGGTACTCCAACACAGGGAACTCCAATGCAAGCAGATAGCGTAAGCGTATCCAGTTCTCCTTCACAGACTCCAATGAAATCTCCTGCGCGCTCAATATCAAGTACATTATACATCCGAGTGGTAGCACCAACCATGCCCATATACTTTGGTTCAACAGCAGGGTTGAGAGAGCGGAAACGTAAATCAACAACGCCAGTCTTTGTAATGTAAGGTATAGCAAGTCTGCCAACGAATCCTTCGTGCCCTGCTTCCGGCTCACCAACGACCCCTAAGCGTGCTGCTTTTGCTACTTGCAGACTTATTCCCCGACTTGCTAGGTAGTCTTCTGCCTGATGAATATTTTCCGTGTACTTGCGTACCGCTTTGCCCAGTAATTCCTTCTGCGAAAGATTTTGCTTCACGTATGTCTACTCCTTCCTGCTTTGCAATAATTTGTAAACTGTTGCCACACATCCCACAGGCGAAACAGTTGAATATATTTTCTCTTGTATTGAAACTTGCACTTGCATGTGAATCATCATGGAATGGGCACTTAATAGTTACTTGTCCAGTTGTTCTTCGTACTACTGCGCCATAGTGCTCAAGCACCATAACAATATCTGGTAACTCATCAGTCATCAAAGACATCGCCCAACCTTAATACTAAGTATGCATCTGATATAGATTTGCCTCTTGCTTTAATAATAACTGCTGGCATTACCGCTTCTTTAGCGATGCCTCTTGCTTCGATATAATGTGTTGCTTCGACTTGAGATTCTTTTTGCCAGCCAGAAAGGTTAATGCTGTTTCCCGCGCCGGGTGCCTTACACTCGATGACTCCAATGCCTCCGAGGAAATCTGCCTTGACCACGACGTCTCCTTCGTCCTTAGCACCAGCGCGAGCAAGCCGCTCAGCATCATAGCCACGACTACGGAAATAATCTCTAATATCGGTTTCAAAACTTGCTCCTCTAGCCTTGTGCGATTTGCGTGTTGTCATTCTTCCTCACCCACAGTTGAGAGTTGATAACGATTGGTGTAAGTTCCAATTGCTTAGCCCAAAAGAAAAAGTTGATTGATGCTGGTGGTGAGAATAGCGCACCTTCTGGTGACTGCCATGTGTAATCATCAAATGCCATAATGCCACCGGGCTTAAGTAATCCAAATGCCATTACAGCATCAGTAAGAACTCCATTGGCTGTGTGGTCGCCATCGATATAGATAAAGTCATACATAATAGGAAAACTACTACGTAGGAAATCTTCACTAGAACATTGGTGAGACTTGATATTCTCATATTTCTTAATTTTTTTCCAGTAAGTTTTAAATACATCTTGGAAGTCCATAGCATCATGCATATCTTCATCACTGCCCAACCAAGTATCAATATCTGTTAAGTTAGACGACTTATCTGTAAGGATATTATCAAGTAACCATACACTAGCATCTCCAGTGAAGGCACCAATCTGTAAGAATTGTAGATTGGGTTTGCCTGCATATTCTTTTAGATGCTCTTCAAAGTTAGCCTTGGCAGTTTGCTCAAACCAATTAGGATATTTAGCCATTAATTATTCTCTGGAATGTCATCTATATACATGTACTCAGGATTGAATGCAAGCCATGTCATGAGAGTTCCATTTGCATCTGCTCTACCGTAGCGATTCTTGACAGACGCCACGCCCATTGAAGTGCCCACGGTGCCGAGAGTACAAATGAGGGCAGGTAGTTGTGATACTTTGCCTTGAATAGCGGACCTTGGTTGGCAAGGGGTGCCGGGTATCGCTTCACTAGTATGATGAAGCACCACAATCGCAGCATTGGTCGCTCTTGCAAGATATTTCAACTCCTTCATGATTGCTCGCATAGATGCGAACTCTTCACCACCATCTGTGGCTACATCCATAAGGTTATCTAATACGATTAAGGTTGGGGAACAGCCCCATAGTTCTTCAAAGGCTTCTACTTCTTCACCAATATCTTGAAGTGTTGGAGAGGACTCGAACGACCACACAATGTGGCTACCCTTTTGGAGTACCGCACGAGTCCAACCAACATCAGTATTAAGTTTTGCTTCTACATCAGTCTGATTCTTCCCTGAAATCATTGATGCAAGGCGCATAGCCATTGTGTGAGCGTTGGTGTCTGCTGATATGTATAGCGTTGGTACATTGGTCTTGAGTGCAAGTGCTAAGGCTAGTGTAGATTTTCCTGCGCCCGGAGCACCAGCAAACATAGACACCTCTGAGCGACGGATAATAATCTTATTCTGCTCAAAGGCTTTAAAGCAACTAGGAAGAGGTTCCCCTCCGATGGAGGCTCGTCCTACTGAACGTATTAGAGTTCTCATCGGACTCCCTTCCTAGTAGTTTAAAATGGAATTACTTCATCTTGTTTTAGTTTACTGGGCGACACTGGTCCGCGCCCTGAGGCATTGGACATACCCACATCGCGTATGGCTTTCCCGTCTTGCTGGAGATTCCCGACTTGTACTTCCGCGCTCCGTGTTGACATGTTGGTGCTGAGGTACCGGGTGCTATTCCCTCCGGGGTTGGTGCGGAGTACTGCTCCTGCGCGATGACGGGAGTTATACTCGCTGTCGCTAAAGGGTTCAGTGCATAAGCACTCGCTACCGCCTTTTGAGTTGCAGCGACTTGGAATGAATAATCAGCGATAGATTCAAGCAAGACACTTAGTTCATCAGCAGTTTGAGCACGTACGTTAATCATATCCCCTGATGGGGTCTTATAAGATACTTGCAACTTCCATTCTTCAACTGACATTAGATTTCCTTTTTCGTAGAGAACTGACAGTACTCGGTAAGTCCGCATCTGTACTGGCAATTGTTTGTGTTGGGCAAGAATACCGCATTCTTTCTTGCTTTGTCAAATGTTTCCACTAGGTACTCCATCTTGTCACGAGTATACCCAGTGAGGTCAATCATTGATGCTGTCCCTGAATCACGAGACATGTAGTAATTGCCCCAGTTAATTGGTTGTCCGAACGTCTGTTCGAGTCCCAACTTGTAGAATCCCAACTGTAGGCTACTGCTTGGTAATTGCTGTGAGGTTTTAAGGTCAACGACTACAAGTTCTCCACTGACTTCAAAGACTCTATCGATAATCATCTTAATCTTTACACCAGCAACAACTGGTTCTAGTGCTAGTTCAACGGCAGGACGACCATCAGGAGTCTGCCATATCTTCCAGTTGCTATTGGCTTTGCGCCAAGCGACATAGTTCTCAACCCACTTAGGTCCTGTTGCTTGCCAGAATGGTACATCTTCCTTATTGGGGAAAGCCTTGGTAGCACGACCACCAACACGAGCATTGGTTAAGTCGATATCGCCTTTGCACTCTTCCCACGCTCTAACCCATAGGGCATTAGTTGCAGTCATTGGCAAGAACACCTTTCAAGTCTGTCAAGAGTTTTTTCAAATAGAACAACCAGCATATTACTGGTATTGTCTCGAATTACACTTGCATCACGAAGTGAGGCTTGAATCTTTCCCATATCTGTTTTAAGTATTTCTATTTGAGTTAGTAGTTCAAGTTCTGTACTCATAGGTTCTCCAAATCATAGAGTTCACATGCTAGGTGGAATGCTGACCCACCTACAGACCATACAGAAGGTGACTCCTGCTTTTGCAATAGCCGTCCTAGGTAGTATTGGTAACCACAGTCTATAAATGTGGTGATAGCCGAGTACGATATGTGCTCGGGTAGAGTATAATCTTCTAGTTGAATTGACATTACAGAAGTATATACTTACGATTGGGTTCTTGTCAAATAGTTATCTATTTAAACTAATTGACAATTGAAAAGATTGTTGTTACAATTGTCTTTATAAGTACTTAATGAAGGCTTTCAGCCTTCTATAGTATTTATATAATAATATATATTATAATCTCTAAGGAGTACTATGTCAAATACATTCCAAGCCGTGTTCTGGGGAGTTCTTGCTGGGTCAGCAGTATTTTACCTAGTGGCAGAACTTGTTGATGAAGCACGAATCAGCCTACGAAGTAGGCGATTACGAAATCTAATTGAAGCATTAGAGGATACAGAAGATTTTTGTGAATGTGATTAACCTCTAGAAACGACAAAAGACCCCCTTCCATAGGTAAATGCCTACAGGAGGGGGTTTCGTTGTCTCTAAAGGGCTTTACAGCCCCGATTTAGGCTATATTATGAACCAATGCCAAACTGCTTTGCACTCTTATCAAGAGCCTTAAGGATTGGACCAGCCACAGCAACCGCTGCTGCAATAGCCAAGTCTTTAGGGTCTGTCTTGCCTAGGCTTACAGCCGCTAGTACTGCTGCAACTGCCGCTCGAAGGTAGGACTTTAGAACTTCTAGTGCCTTTGTCTTCATTATTTACTCCATTTCGGTCTTACCACACACCGGATAGTGGATGGTGCTCGATGTTTCAGATAGACCCCATCACCATTAGATTGGTTACCAGCGTTATCTCCACCAGTATTACCCTCTATTGTATCAATGAGGTGGGTATGAATATTAAGTGGTCCAAGTGCAATGCCAGTATGTTCTGACTTGCCAGTCTTGTACCAATCGAAGAGAAGGATATCTCCTGCTTGAACCTTAGATACTGGGACAGTTAGTTTATTAGCCTTAGCCCAAGCCTCAAAGGACTCACAGCCAGCATATCCTTTAGGGGATTGATGGATGAGGTTGGTTAATCCAGCCTGTGCGAAGCACCATGATACGAACATAGCACACCAAGGTTGTCCATCTAAGCCATACCATTTACCATACTTGGTCTTATTTACTGGTACTTCCTTAGTTCCAACTTCCTTTTTAGCAATAGCAATTACTTTACTTGCGTCTATTGTCATAGTTCTCCACCATTAGTTTAAATAACTCATCTACTCGTTCTTCGAGTCTCTGCACAGCATCCTTAATTGTAGAGCCACTGTTGGGTCTTAGTTCTTGTAGATAGTGCACTATCATAAATCTGAGTGTAGCAACCATTCCACCTAGAATTGTTACTACTGCTATACTCGCTGCTGCATAGTCTCCCACGTGCATTAGACCGTCCTGACTTGTATTGTGAGGACCCCACCATATCCACTGAATCTTTTGTCAGGAGGTGTCATTCTCGTAAATGTTATTTTTTCAATGATACAGGTTCGAATCTCTCCGGTACCAAGGTCTTGCCAAGTGACAACATCGCCACCCGCTTCCATATCTTCGAGTGCTTGAATTCTATCAAACGCTCTCCCTTCATAGCCGGTAACTACGTTAAAGTGGTCTGTCTCTACGTCGAAACAATATGCTGGAAATTGGATAATGCGCTGGCGCGTACTTGCAATAGTTGCCTTTGCTTGGAATCCTTTGAAGGTTGGTCCCTTAGTTGTATCTGTTATATCTCGTACAAACTTAAACTTATATGCGACATACTCAGTTGATGCTGATGGTGGTTCAGTTGTAATTTCTACTGAATCAATAGCATAGTTATACGTAATATGGTCATATTCAACACCCAGTCTATTTACTGTAAGCATTGATAGAGAACCATAGTTAAAGTCTCCACGACCAATGAGTCGCTCGAAATGCTTTGGCTCTAGCGTATTGAAGCGGATATTACCGGTCTTTAGGTAGCCATCTGTTGCTAATGTGGTAGCATCTTCTAGGTAGAGATAACCTACCTGAGCACCAACTTGGTTAGTACAGAAAGCGATTCTGTCAGTATTACCAATGAATGCAACACCTGTTGTCTGGTTAGTTACTGCTGGTACATAGACATCATATGCCCAAGCATATCGTAGTGTTTCAATAGCAACACCAATGTCAATTCTAATTGTTCCTGCTTCACCAGCAACGCCAGTTGCACACCAGATATAGTGGTCACGAGCAGCAAACCCATAACATGGTTGTGATGTCTCTACAATAAGTGGACCATAGGATAGAGAGCCATCTTGGTCTGACACGAATGCAGCACGAACACCCTTGCTTGTACCAATCATCATTACACCAAGGTAATACATGATAGAGTGAACTACCTCACCTAGAGGCATTTCTGCAGATGTAATAGCAGATGTTAGAGTTGGTAGAGTTCCATTAGATGCAAGTACAAACTTTTGAATAGAAGATTTAATTCCATTGTACCCAGATACATATACTGCTGGACCAGATGCAGTTACGCTTGTATAAACATATGCTGTATTTGGATGAGTATATAGAGGAGTTGGAAGAGCAGTTGAAGATGTTGGAATTTCATATACTGAGTTATTTACACAAAGGATAATGCGTTCTTTAACATATTCCATAGTTGCATTGGTAATAACAGTTCCTGTAGCATTAAACATAAGAGTGATATCACCCGTAAGTGTGGGAAGAGTGGCACCAGTAGTTGAATCACCAGAAAGTGGTTTTTTAAACATATGCAATTTATTAGCACCACCACCTACATGGTTAGTTACCCAATAGGCATATGTTCCATCATCACATATTGCGTATACCGGTTCTGCAGTTCCTGTATTATAATCAATAAAATCTACATATGTTCCATTAGAATCAATTTTATCTACATCCCAACCATCATGAAGTAAAACTCCATTATAAGTTGTTCCACCAGATGCCCACTGAATAGCACGTAGGTCTTGACGAGCACGACCAGTAGTTGTTGAATTTACTGTTGTAGTATTATGGTTCTGAGTCATGTTTCGGAGAAGTGAAACTTGTCCCTTTGTCCATACATTCACATTTCGACTATCATTGAATCGATACGCTACGATATCTCCACCAGTTGATGGGTCATAGAAGTTGATACCACATCCATGATGGAATGAAGATTGGGAACGAACCCACCATCCAGTAAGAGACTGCTCTCCCGGCTCAGAACCATTGTCAAATTGGTCCTTACGGAACGGAGCAGTTTCTCTTATATATGGACGAGCATCATTGATTGCATAAATAAATGGGATACCACCTACTGCCGTATCATATGATACATCGGTATTAGCCCATACCGCAGTTGTGGATACAACACCAACGTCAACTGCAATAGCACGACCGTAACCGGAACTATCACCACGACCTTCGGTAATATCTCTTGTCATTATGCTCCCTTAAAAGAAATGCCCCTCCGAAGAGGGGCTGATTGGATTAAACTGTTGGTGTGACTACGTCTGGAACTGGCTCAAGAATACCTATTGATATAAGATACTCTTCTGTTGGCGGGAAAAATATTTTTACTGAATCATTCCATGTAGACCAACGAGCAGGTACAGGGTCTTCATCTAGCCATATGTATTTATCATAACCTTGCTCTTGTGCTATGCGAATAGCAAGTACTTCATCTTCAAATGCAAAGACAAGCGTATTTTCAACACGGTTATCTTTAAGAAATGTGTAATGTTTTTCAGCCATTTATTTTCTCCTTATGACCAGTATGTAACGCGAGCATAACCAGAGCCACCAGCGCCGCCACTGTTATTCGCAGCACCGTTAGCCGCAGCACCACCTCCACCGCCGCCGGTATTTGCTGTTCCGCCACCGCCGTTAGCACCATTTGTTGCTCCTGCTCCACCTCCGGAAGCGGAAGAAGAACCTCCGCCACCACCGTAACCGCCACCGCCGCCACCGCCAAAACCATTTATACCGGCTCCAGCAGCACTAAAGGAGCCGCCTACACCGCCTCCGCCAGAAGTACCACCAACAGAACCGCCGCCTCCTTGTGACCCATTTCCTCCTGTAAGTCCCAAACTTGAAGCAGTAGTTGAAACTACGTCAATAAAAGTAGTTGCTGAGCCGCCTGCACCGCCTCCGGCACCGCCAACACCAAAGTTGCTGACAGTCGCAGACGCAGGTGCAGAACCACCACCGCCGCAACCACCGTTAGAGCCTGCATTGGATATTCCGCTTTGCGTTCCACCGCCGCCGCCTCCACCTGTTGCAGTTGCAAGTGCACCAAAAGTTGTGTCTCCACCATTTCCACCATTAGACGCAGAACCACCACCACCACCACCGCCAATAGTCACTGTGTATGCAGTACCAGCAGTTACAGCAAAGGTTTTCCATATAACTCCGCCGCCTCCACCACCACCGGATAACATTCTCGCAGTACCGCCGCCAAGAGTTGAGCCTCCACCACCACCTCCACCACCGACAAGAAACACTTCAACAGTCGTGCAGTTAGACGGAGTAGTGAATGTAGCAGTAGAGAGAAACTCCTGAACCTTCTGAGTCACGCCACCACCGGCAGCCGGTATCGTTGATGAACCCATTATTTATCCGCCTTAATATCTTCAAATGATTCAGTAATTGGATTGTATGTCTTACCTTCTGGAACAAATACTTTGTATCGTTCATTGTAGGAGTGACCTACACTAGCAGGATTAGTTTCATCATACTCAATACAAGTTGTACCTGTAATGTATTCTGCTGTTTCTTTTGTATCAGCAACAATCATGTTGGAGACTACGCCTCCGGATAGAACTGCAAAGTTAGCCATTTAGTTCTCCTTAGTAGTAAATTAAAACGCAGCCGTTGCCGCCGTTGCCACCAGTACCGATTCCACCGCCACCGCCACCGCCGCCAGAGCCTCCTGCTCCACCAACAGTTGATGTTGGGTTTCCTGCTGCTCCGATTACTCCACCGCCTCCACCACCGCCAAAATTAGACCCGTTTGTTCCGCCAGCGTATAATCCATTACCTCCGATACCGGAAGTACCACCAGGACCAGCGCCACCGCCACCACCAGCCCAACCATTACCTCCGGGTCCGGCAGTACCCCCAGTATTAGCAGAAATAGTAGAACCACCGCCTCCGCCAGAAAATCCAGCACCCCCGGCTCCGGCAAGAAGCGGATTTGCACCAGGACCGCCACCGCCACTAGCACCATAGCCACCACTACCACCTCCTGCTGTCCAGTTAAAAATGTTAGATGACCCAGCAGGACCTGAAACTGAATTCCCAGAGCCTCCTCCAGCCCCTCCCATAAATCCTTGCCCACCGGCACTCGACCCTCCACTACCACCACCACCGGCAACTAATCCTTCAAATATGGTAGCACCGCCTGTATTACCAGACAAAGCCGAACCTCCGGCTCCTCCGGCTCCTATAATGCAATTCATAGAAGGTCTAGCAGGAATCCAAGTATATAAAATTCCACCAGCACCGCCGCCGCCACTAGCACCAGCAGTTCCAGCACCGCCACCTCCACCGCCAACAACTACAGCATAGACCTGAGTAATACCGGCAGGGATAGTGACTGTTGAAGTTGTCGTGATTGTCTGCTGGAGCGTGAGAGTGCTTTGACCTGCACCGCTAGAGGCAGGTATCTGAGATGAACCCATTAGATTACTCCTTAGACTATTTCTACTCCGGAAATGTGGATGTTTACAGTAGTCGCAGATGCTCCACCTGTGATGGTCTGCGTTGTTGTGAGTACCTGCTTAAGGTCTACAAAGATTGTAGAGTTAGCAGCGATAGCAGCGGTTGTAAACAACGATATGTTACCAGCAGCAGGACCCATACCAAGGTTAAAAGTTGCAGCAGTTGCTGCAGTATTAGTTACAGCAATGTTAGTTACTGTTGCTGTTGTAGATGCTGGGACTGTGTATAAAACAGTCGTTGTTGTTAATGTTGCTGCTCCGCGAAATAGCGGCTTTACTGTTGTAGCCATTAGTTACTACCTTCCGTTCGGTTAGAGTGCGCCCATAAGTGTGAGCATTTCAAAGTCTGTTAGTGATGTAAATGCGCCTGCTTTTGTAGATGTTAAGTCACCAGATAGCGCAAGGCTTGTACCCGTAGCAGCGCCGATGACTGGTGTTACCAGGGTAGGCGTGTTAGCGAATACAAGGGCACCAGTTCCAGTTGCTCCTGTAGATGTAACACCTTCAATTGTTGGGTGACCAGCGATAGTTACTGCACCAGCAGATGAGATTGTCATAGCATCTGTAGCACCAGAGTTAACTACAAAGTGAATACCGTTTGCAGTTGTTGTACCAATAGCAAGTTCACCAGATGTTGCAGTTAAATATGTAGCACCTGCAGTATTTAATGCTCCAGTTCCTGTAAATCCAGAAGAATTGATACCAAGATTACCATAGTTGGTTGTCGCAGTAGCATTATTACTTGAAACTACTACGTCTGCAGAAGCAGTTGTACCAGCATTGGTATTCTGAATTTCCATCTGAGCATAAGAGTTAACGTTTGTTTGCATAGTCAAAATATGGTTAGTATCTGAATATCCAAGGGCACCGTAGGAATATGCACCAGTTGTAGATGTTCCAGATACAGTTGCGTTAGCAATATGAGTTCCACCAGTTAGTGCGCCAGTTACATTGAGAGATGAACCAGTTGCAGCGCCAATTACTGGAGTGATAAGGGTGGGGCTTGTATCTACTACAAACTTAGTTCCTGTACCAGTCTGAGATGCAATAGATGTAGCAGCACCAAGAGATGTAATAACACCCGTAAGGTTACCCGGGGCACCTACCATTGTAGCATCTACATAAGCCTTAGTTGTAGCATCAGTAGTGGCTGTAGGGGTTCCTAAGCCTGTAATTTTGCTGCCACCCATAGCGATGGCACCAGACATTGTTCCGCCCGCCAAAGGAAGTTTACCGGCCAATGCTGTGGCAGTTGTTGTAGCAAAGTTGGCATCATTACCAAGTGCAGTAGCCAACTCGTTGAGAGTGTCAAGTGTTGTTGGGGATGATGCAACAAGAGCAGTAATCAGTCCATCAGCGTAAGCCTTAGTTGCTGCATCTGTATTTGATGTTGGCGTAGCCAATCCTGTAATCTTCTGACTATTCATAGCAACTGATGCTGTAGGTGCAGCCATCTGGTCTAGACGAGAGGTACGTACCTGTGTATCAAAGTTTGAGACAGTAGCAGCAAGTTGAGTACCGGTATGGTTAGCACGGTCAAGAGGGTTAGTAGCCAACTTGCTATTTGCGATAGCAGCAGTATTGCTGATATTAGCATCTGTAATTGTAGTTGCAGCAATCATAGAACCAGTTACTACACCAGTACTAGATGTCTGCAAGACATTGGCAATTGTTAATCCGTGAGCAGATGTTGTATTCTCAATATGAGTATTTGCTTCACGAAGGTCACGACCAATAACCATGTGGCGTACGATAGCACCGGCTGAGTGAGCCTGTCCGGATGAACCATCAATACCACGAGTAATTGTTAGAGTATTAGTCGCAACTGCGGTAACGTCTACAATTTCTTCAAGTGCTGTATCAGGGTCAATGACTGCTGTGAATGTTTGCCCGAGAGCAATAGATGTACCACCCATAAGTGCAGTACCAGACAGAACTGTCATGGTGGTTGCAGATGAGGTAATACCAGCAGTGAGGGTTGTTTGCTGGGAACGTGAGGAGTAATTACGAGTTGTCATCTATTTACCTATCGACGGGCGTAGTGGACTATTGCTGGGAAGTTGGATTGCTGTGCTGCTGTTTCATCCTTCAAGCGTTGCTGATACAGAGCATAGAGTTGCTTGACAACTTGCTGTCCTGCACCAAATGGACGCTTGCTATCTGTCTCATCAGCCTGTGGGCTAACCATTGTTGAACGTGCTGGGTCCATCATTGCTAATAGACGGTACTGTGCTCCTAGCACAATAACATCTTTTGTTGATGTTGGAAGACCAGTCTGAGTTACAAAATCTTGTGTGTTTGCAGTAAATGCAGTTGTATCAGTAGCATACATTATCTTAACAGTTCTGCCGGGAGTTATTGGGTCACCAATGGTAATTGTCTGAGCATTAGAGCCGAATGTTGTTGAATCGGCAGAAGCATCGAAAGACCAACGCTTAACATTGCGCCACTCTTTAGATGGTCCAACTTCTTGCCACATAACTCGCAGAATATTGTTTATAC
>Ga0304729_1000238_pt1 | contig 39536 bp, 51 predicted proteins | sample C_131016_MF_Meta_FD_190475 | JGI IMG/M metagenome (GOLD analysis project Ga0304729, IMG submission 190475) | Freshwater microbial communities from Lake Croche, Canada to study carbon cycling - C_131016_MF_MetaG (v2) (version 2) | ecosystem: Environmental > Aquatic > Freshwater > Lake | place... | reverse complement strand
CTGGTGATAACGTCACGATTACCGTCAAACTCATCGCGCCAATTGCGATGGAAGAAGGTTTACGTTTTGCGATCCGCGAAGGTGGCCGTACTGTTGGCGCTGGTGTGGTTGCAAAGATTTTGGCTTAGTAGTAACTAGATTTCGCAGTAGAAGTAAATAATATTTAGCGGTTTGCTAACCGGTGACATCAGTGCTGCTGATGTCACCGAGCTCTTTAGATGTATAACGTGGCAGCACCACACCGCTCTTTGGAATTAATATGCAAAACCAAAAAATTCGTATTCGTCTTAAAGCATTTGACTACCGTTTGATCGACCAGTCTGCAGCTGAAATCGTAGATACAGCTAAGCGCACTGGTGCAGTTGTTAAGGGTCCCGTACCTTTGCCAACCCGTATTGAGCGTTTTGATATCTTGCGTTCACCACACGTGAATAAGACATCTCGCGACCAATTAGAGATCCGCACCCATCTTCGTTTGATGGATATTGTTGATCCTACCGAGAAAACAGTAGATGCTTTGATGAAATTAGACCTCCCAGCAGGTGTGGACGTCGAAATTAAGCTGCAGTAATCGCTTTTTCCAGTGTTTGCACTTGCCAAGACTGGACTTTCGGGATAGAATCTAAGGCTTCGCTTGATTATTTGGGCGGATTTGATGGTTTTATAAGCATTAAAAACGTTGTAAGTTATTGATTTAGAAGTACTTTTACTTGTAAATCACTTAAATTAATTTTGCCGACCAATCGTAGTCGGCGTGGAGCATGAATATGAGCTTAGGCTTAATCGGCCGCAAGGTCGGCATGACCCGTCTATTTACGGACGAAGGGGATTCAATTCCTGTGACCGTAATTGACGTGAGCGACAACAGAATCGCTCAAATCAAGACCCAGGCAACTGATGGCTATGACGCTATCCAGTTGGCACATGGCACACGTAGAGCTACTCGCGTTACTAAATCAATGGCTGGTCACTTTGCTAAAGCAGGTGTGATGGCTGGTAACGGTCTCAACGAATTCCAATTAGATGCAGCAAAAATTGCAGAAATGACGCCAGGACAAGTCATTACTGCTGAAGCTGCATTTACTACCGGCCAAAAAGTAGACGTGCAAGGCGTGTCTATCGGTAAGGGTTATGCAGGAACCATCAAGCGTTATCACTTTGCTTCTGGTCGTGCTTCCCACGGTAACTCACGTTCACATAACGTACCAGGCTCTATTGGTATGGCACAAGATCCAGGTCGTGTTTTCCCAGGTAAGCGCATGACTGGCCACCTTGGTGACGTTACCAAAACAGTTCAAAATTTAGTCATCGCACGCATTGATGCAGAACGTAATCTCATCATGGTCAAAGGCGCTATTCCAGGTGCCCCAGGCGGTAAAGTCATTGTTACTCCAGCGGTGAAAACACCGTTGAAGAAGAAATAAGGAGAGCGAATATGGAACTTAAGCTTCTCCAAGACAACGGTACTTTAGGTGCAGGCATACAAGCTTCACCAGAAGTATTCGAACGCGAATATAACGAAGCATTGGTACACCAGGTTGTAGTGGCCTACCAAGCAAATGCACGTAGCGGTAACCGTGCACAAAAAGACCGTGAGCAAGTTAAGCACACAACCAAAAAACCTTGGCGTCAAAAGGGTACTGGTCGTGCACGTGCTGGTATGAGCTCCTCACCATTGTGGCGCGGAGGCGGTCGTATATTCCCAAATTCTCCAGAAGAGAATTTCAGCCAAAAAGTAAACAAGAAAATGTACCGCGCTGGTATGAGATCTATTTTGTCTCAGTTAGCTCGCGAAGGTCGTTTGAATGTAGTTGATCAATTTAATCTTGATGCTCCTAAGACCAAAGAATTAGCTGACAAAGTTAAAGCAATGGGCTTAGATTCAGTCTTGATCATCGTTGATCAGGTTAGCGAGAATTTGTACTTGGCATCACGCAACTTGCATAAGATTGCTGTTTGTGAGCCGCAGCACGCTGATCCATTAGCTTTGGTTCAATACAAAAAAGTATTGGTAAGCAAAGCCGCGATCGCAAAAATTGAGGAGTTGCTGAAATGAGCCAAGTCCGTAAAAATGATCACAACCTAATGAAGGTTCTGCTTGGTCCTGTTATCTCTGAAAAAGCCACTATGGTTGCAGAGAAAAACGAACAAGTAGTTTTCCAAGTAGCTCGCGATGCAAACAAGAGCGATGTGAAACAGGCAGTTGAATTGCTCTTCAAAGTGCAAGTTGACTCAGTTCAAATCGTAAATCAAAAGGGCAAGCCTAAGCGCTATGGCCGTTTTGAAGGTCGTCGCGACCACACTAAGAAGGCCTATGTGAATTTGAAGCCAGGTCAAGAAATTAACTTTGAAGCGGAGGCGAATTAATCATGCCTTTGATGAAGACAAAACCGACCTCACCAGGTCGTCGTTCAATGGTCAAGGTGGTCAATCCTGACCTGCATAAAGGTAAACCTTTTGCAGCGTTAGTAGAGCCACAATTCCAAAAAGCGGGTCGTAACAATAATGGTCACATCACTACCCGTCACAAGGGTGGCGGTCATAAGCATCACTATCGTGTTGTGGATTTCAAACGCAACGATAAAGATGGCATTCCAGCAAAAGTTGAACGCTTGGAATACGATCCAAACCGCAGTGCAAATATTGCATTGATCGTGTTTGCTGATGGTGAGCGTCGTTACATTCTTGCTGCTAAAGGAATGACTGTTGGCCAAGCAATCATGAATGGTTCAGAGGCGGCAATCAAATCCGGTAATAACTTGCCGATTCGCAATATTCCAGTGGGTAGTACTATTCACTGCGTAGAAATATTGCCAGGTAAAGGCGCTCAAGTGGCACGCTCTGCTGGTGGCTCTGCAGTATTGCTAGCTCGCGAGGGCGTATACGCCCAAGTGCGTTTGCGTTCTGGTGAAGTTCGCCGCGTTCTGATTGAGTGCCGCGCCACTATTGGTGAAGTCGGCAATGAAGAGCACAGCTTGCGTGTTATTGGTAAAGCTGGTGCAAATCGCTGGCGTGGTATTCGTCCAACCGTTCGCGGTGTGGCGATGAACCCAGTAGATCACCCACATGGTGGTGGTGAAGGTAAGACTGGCGAAGGCCGCGTACCTGTATCACCATGGGGCACTCCAACCAAAGGTTATCGTACACGTCGTAACAAGCGTACAACATCGATGATCGTTCAACGCCGTCAAAAGCGCTAAGCGATTAAGGAAAAATAGATATGACACGTTCAGCTAAAAAAGGCCCATTTTGCGAAGCCAGCTTAGTAAATAAAGTTGAAGTCGCACAAGCCAACAAAGACAAAAAGCCGATTAAAACTTGGTCACGCCGTTCAACGATTCTTCCAGACTTCATTGGTCTGACAATCGCTGTTCATAACGGTCGTCAACACGTTCCGGTTTATGTATCAGAAAACATGGTGGGTCATAAGTTAGGCGAATTTGCCTTGACCCGTACTTTCAAAGGTCACTCTGCTGACAAGAAAGTTGTGAAGAAGTAAGGGGATGATGATGGAAGTTAAAGCTATTCACAAGAGCGCCCGCATTTCAGCGCAAAAGACACGTTTGGTCGCTGACCAAATTCGTGGTTTGCCGATTGCTCGCGCATTAAACATTTTGAATTTCAGCCCTAAGAAAGCTGCCTTCATTGTGAAAAAAGTAGTTGAATCAGCGATTGCAAATGCTGAACACAATAAAGGCGCAGATATTGATGAGCTCAAGGTATCAGCGGTCATCGTTGATAAAGGTACATCCTTGAAACGTTTTACTGCACGCGCTAAGGGTCGTGGGAATCAAATTGAAAAACAAACTTGTCACATTAGCGTGACCTTGAGTAACTAAGGAAAGATATGGGCCAAAAGATAAACCCCACCGGATTCCGACTCGCGGTAACGAAGAATTGGACATCACGTTGGTATGCAAACAATACTGACTTTGCGAAGATGCTGAAAGAGGACGTAGATGTCCGCATCTATCTGAAGAAGAAGTTAAAAAATGCATCCGTAAGCAAAGTCATCATTGAGCGTCCTGCAAAGAATGCGCGTATTACTATTTATAGTTCACGTCCAGGCGTAGTGATCGGTAAAAAAGGCGAAGACATTGAAGTTCTCCGCCGCGAGTTACAAAAGCGTATGGGCGTTCCAGTACATGTGAATATCGAAGAAATTCGTAAGCCTGAAGTTGATGCGCAATTGATTGCTGACTCTATTACTCAGCAGTTAGAAAAGCGCATCATGTTCCGTCGCGCAATGAAGCGTGCAATGCAAAGCGCAATGCGCCTTGGTGCACAAGGAATTAAGATCATGTCATCTGGCCGTTTGAATGGCGCTGAGATTGCTCGTCGCGAATGGTACCGTGAAGGCCGTGTTCCACTTCATACATTGAAGGCTGATATCGATTACGCAACATCAGAAGCTGAAACAACCTACGGCATCATTGGTGTAAAAGTCTGGGTTTACAAAGGCGACACATTGGGCCGTGGTGCTGACGCTCCGGTAGCTGCTCCATCTGTTGAGCCAGTAGCCGAAGAAAAGAAAACACGTCGTGCTCCAAGTAAAACGGCTGTTCGTAAGCCAGCTGCTGTAACCGATAAGCCATTAGTTGCTGCTAAGCCAGCAATCAAGCGTGTGCGCAAGGTTGAAGTACCTGCCGTAGATACGCAGAAGTCAGGAGAGTAAGCATGCTACAACCAAAACGTCGCAAGTATCGTAAGGAACAGAAGGGACGTAACACTGGCGTGGCAACACGCGGTAGTTCAGTAGCCTTCGGCGACTTCGGATTAAAGTCTATTGGTCGCGGTCGTTTGACTGCACGTCAGATTGAATCTGCACGTCGCGCAATGACACGTCACATTAAGCGTGGTGGCCGTATCTGGATTCGTATTTTCCCAGATAAGCCAATTTCACAAAAGCCGGCCGAAGTACGTATGGGTAACGGTAAAGGTAATCCAGAGTACTACGTAGCAGAAATTCAACCAGGCAAGATTTTGTACGAGATGGATGGCGTGGATGAAACTTTGGCGCGCGAAGCTTTCAAGCTTGCTGCTGCTAAATTACCATTGAAAACCACTTTCGTGATTCGCCACTTAGGTTGATCGGGATAGAAATTATGAAAAATAAAGAATTAGCAACTAAAGATCTGACCGGCTTGAACGCAGAATTGACAGAGCTCTTAAAGACAAACTTTAAGCTCCGTATGCAAAAGGGCACTCAGCAACTCACTAATACCAGCCAATTGGGTAAGACTAAGCGCGACATTGCTCGTGTAAAGACTTTTATTTCCCAAAAGACTGCACAGAAATAAGGAAAAAGGGATATGACAGAATTATCTAAACCCTTACGTCGCACCCTTGTGGGCCGCGTTGTTAGCGACAAAATGCAAAAAACTGTGACGGTCTTAGTTGAGCGTCAAGTGAAGCATCCAGTGATTGGTAAGTACGTTGGCAAGTCCAAAAAGTACCACGCTCATGACGAAGCTGGCACATACAAGATGGGTGATACCGTTGAAATTGCTGAATCTAAGCCAATTTCACGTACTAAATCTTGGGTTGTGACCCGCTTAGTTGAGGCTTCAAAGGGTATTTAAGAGGTTTCTTAAGGGATTTTGGTGGAAATTCTTCCCAAACCCCTGTTTCACGTAGTAGAATAGAAGGCTTCTCTGGTTTTGTTGGAGAAGCAGTGTTTTTCATTAATTCCGGGTTTTAGCCTTCGTTAAAGCCCCTAGACGGAACCAAGACTGTTTGCCTTTGGCTAATAAGTTGGGGATTAGAAATGATACAAACCGAAAGTAGATTGCAGGTCGCCGATAACACAGGCGCCAGTGAAGTTTTGTGCATCAAGGTATTGGGCGGCTCTAAGCGTCGTTACGCCAGTATCGGAGATGTCATCAAAGTCAGCGTGAAATCCGCTGCTCCACGTGGCCGTGTAAAAAAAGGCGATATTTATAACGCTGTTGTAGTGAGAACAGCTAAGGGTGTTCGCCGTCCAGACGGTTCATTGATTAAGTTCGATGCAAACGCTGCGGTTTTGCTCAACGCTAAGTTAGAGCCCATTGGCACACGTATCTTTGGACCAGTAACACGCGAACTGCGTACTGAAAAGTTCATGAAGATCGTTTCTCTCGCCCCCGAAGTGATTTAAGAGGCTGATATGAAAAAGATTCGTAAAGGTGATTCCGTAGTTTTGTTGACTGGCCGTGATAAAGGCAAGCAAGGAACTGTAACGGACGTTCTCGAGAACAAATTAGTGATCGAAGGCGTAAATATTTATAAAAAGAGCGTTAAGCCAAATCCAGCTGCTGGTGTAACCGGCGGCATGATTGACAAGACTATGCCTGTACACATTTCTAATGTGGCTTTGGTTGACGGTAACGGCAAGCCATCACGTGTTGGTATCAAACTCGTTGACGGTAAAAAACAGCGTTTCCTCAAAACCACTGGCGCAACATTAAGCGCATAAGGGGCACGGAGAAATTATGAGCACACGTTTTCAAGAACACTATCAACAAAAAGTTGTTGCTGATTTGATTGCCAAGTTTGGTTACAAGTCTGCAATGCAAGTTCCACGTATCACCAAAGTAACCCTGAATATGGGCTTGGGCGATGCAGTGAACGACAAGAAAATTATCGAAAATGCAGTTGGCGATTTAACTAAAGTTGCAGGCCAAAAGCCAGTCGTGACTAAAGCTAAAAAAGCGATTGCAGGTTTCAAAATTCGTCAAGGCTATCCAATTGGTGCCATGGTGACATTGCGTGGACAACGCATGTACGAATTCTTGGATCGTTTCGTTACTGTTGCATTGCCACGCGTACGTGACTTCCGTGGAATCTCCGGTAAAGCATTTGATGGCCGTGGTAACTACAACATCGGCGTTAAAGAACAGATCATTTTCCCTGAAATCGAATACGACAAGATTGATGCCCTTCGTGGTCTCAATATCAGTATTACGACGACTGCTAAAACCGACGAAGAAGCAAAAGCTTTGTTGGCAGCATTCAAATTCCCTTTCCGCAATTAAGAGGCTAACGTGGCAAAACTATCCCTGATTGAGCGCGAGAATAAGCGCGCAAAAACCGTAGAGAAGTACGCTGTAAAGCGTGCTGAACTCAAAGCGATCATTGCTGATCAATCCCGCAGCGATGAAGAGCGCTATGAAGCTCGCTTGAAACTACAGGCACTTCCACGTAATGCAAGTCCGATTCGTCAAAGAAATCGTTGTTCATTAACCGGTCGCCCACGCGGTGTATTCAGCAAGTTTGGTTTAGCGCGTAGCAAAATTCGTGAAATTGCCTTTCGTGGCGAAATCCCCGGTATCACCAAGGCCAGCTGGTAAGCGGCGAAAGAATTAGGAGAACTCATGAGTATCAGCGATCCAATTGCCGACATGTTGACCCGGATCCGCAATGCGCAAGCAGTGCAGAAGCCCGTAGTCTTGATGCCGTCGTCAAAAGTTAAAGTAGCCATCGCAAAAGTTTTGCAAGATGAAGGCTATATCGAAAGTTTTGAAATCAAAGGTGAAGTAGCTAAGCCAGTGCTGCACATTGATCTCAAATACTATGCAGGCCGTCCTGTTATTGAGCGTATTGACCGTGTTTCAACACCAAGTCTGCGTATCTATAAAGGCCGTCATGACATTCCAGAAGTAATGAATGGCTTGGGCATTGCAATTATTTCAACCCCTCAAGGCGTAATGACAGACCGTAAAGCACGTGCAACAGGCGTGGGCGGCGAAGTTATTTGCTACGTAGCTTAAGGAGCGAAATATGTCCCGCGTAGGTAAATCACCAATTACAGTTCCTAAGGGCGCTGAAATCAGCATCAACGGTGCAAACATTACTGTTAAAGGCCCATTAGGTACTTTGACGCATAACTTGCATCCTTCTGTTGGTTTAAAACAAGCAGATGGCGTATTGACAGTAGTTGTCAATAATGACTCACCAGAAGCTGGTGCTCAGTCAGGTACAGCACGTGCTTTGGTAAATAACATGGTTATTGGCGTTACTGCTGGCTTCGAGCGCAAGCTCAGCTTAGTAGGCGTTGGTTACCGTGCTGCTGCTCAAGGCGAAACATTGAAGTTGCAGTTGGGTTTCTCACACGACATTATTTACAAGCTACCAAAGGGTGTCAAAGCGGAGACTCCATCGCAAACCGAAATCACTATTAAAGGCTTCAACAAGCAGCAAGTTGGCCAGGTCGCAGCTGAAGTTCGCGCATACCGTTCACCAGAGCCTTACAAAGGCAAAGGTGTTCGCTACATCGACGAAGTTGTGCATCTAAAAGAAACTAAGAAGAAGTAAGCGAGATTAGAAAATGAATAAAGACGAATCCAGACAAAGACGTGCTCGGCAGACTCGCATTCGCATTGCCGAAGCATTGGCCAATCGCTTAACAGTTATCCGTAGCAATACTCATATTTCTGCACAGGTATATAGCCCATGCGGAACCAAAGTTGTAGCAGCTGCTTCAACAATGGAAAAAGAATTGCGCCAAGCGATCAAAAACGGCGGCAACGCTGAAGCGGCAAAACAAATCGGTAAGTTAGTTGCTGAGCGTGCTGTTAAGGCAGGCATTGTTGATGTTGCTTTTGATCGTTCCGGTCATCGTTATCACGGCCGTATTAAGGCCTTAGCTGAAGCTGCGCGTGAAGCCGGCCTGAAGTTCTAACAGGATTTAGGAAAAAACATGGCAAAAATGCAAACTAAGATGCAAAACGAAGAACGTGATGATGGTCTTCGCGAGAAGATGATCGCTGTTAATCGTGTCACTAAAGTGGTTAAGGGCGGTCGTATTCTCGGCTTCGCTGCACTCACTGTAGTTGGCGATGGTGATGGCCGCATCGGCATGGGTAAAGGCAAATCAAAAGAAGTTCCAGTTGCTGTTCAAAAGGCAATGGACGAAGCACGTCGCAAGATGATCAAGGTTTCCTTGCGTAAAGGCACTTTGCAACACACTGTTACTGGTCAACATGGCGCATCACGCGTTTTGATTTCTCCAGCTAAAGACGGTACCGGAATTATTGCTGGCGGCCCAATGCGCGCGATTTTCGATGTAATGGGCGTAACCAACGTCGTTGCTAAGTCACTCGGCTCTACAAACCCATATAACTTGGTTCGTGCAACGATTGATGGTTTAAGCAAGATGAGTACTCCTGCTGAGATTGCTGCTAAGCGCGGTAAGTCAGTTGAAGAGATTCTCGGTTAAGACCAAAAGATTAGGAATCTATAAATGACAACATCTCACTCTAAAGTCAAACTGCAATTAGTACGCAGCTTGATCGGCACACGCGAGAGCCATCGTGCAACTGTACGTGGTTTAGGCCTTCGTCGTATCAATTCAGTTTCTGAACTGGAAGATACTCCGGCTGTTCGCGGCATGATTAATAAAGTTTCTTATCTAGTTAAAGTCGTTAGCTAATAACTAGCAAGTAAATAGGCGAATAATATGCAACTTAATACACTCAAACCCGCAGAGGGCTCCAAGAAAAATCGTCGTCGCGTAGGTCGCGGCATTGGTTCTGGTCTTGGTAAAACTGCTGGCCGTGGTCATAAAGGTCAAAAATCCCGTTCCGGCGGTTTCCACAAGGTTGGATTCGAAGGCGGTCAAATGCCGATGTATCGTCGTTTGCCAAAACGCGGTTTCGTATCTTTGACACGTCGTCACGTTGGTCAAATTACTCTGAATGACTTAGCAAAAATCAACTTACCAGAAGTGGACTTGTTGGTTTTGAAAGCACATGGTTTTGCTGGTGAGCAAATCAATGCAGTGAAGGTTGTTAAAACTGGCGAACTCAAGATTGCAGTAACCCTCAAGGGCGTTACAGCTACTGCCGGCGCTAAAGCAGCTATTGAAGCAGCTGGCGGCAAATTGGTTGAAGCGGCTTAATAGGTCTTTTATCTAATATGGCATTAGCACCTACCACTAACACAGGCACTGCATCAGCAGGAGGCAAGTTTGGCGAATTACGTCAACGCTTGGTTTTCTTGGTGCTGGCTTTGCTCGTGTTCCGTTTGGGCGCTCATATTCCGGTTCCTGGTATTGACCCAGACCAACTGGCTCAGTTATTTTCAGGTCAAAAAGACGGCATCTTGGGAATGTTTAACTTGTTCTCAGGCGGCGCTTTATCGCGCTTTACCGTATTTGCCTTGGGAATCATGCCTTATATTTCTGCATCGATCATCATGCAATTAATGACTATTGTTGTCCCATCTTTAGAGGCATTGAAAAAAGAGGGCCAATCTGGTCAACGCAAGATTACTCAGTACACCCGTTATGGGACTGTCTTATTGGCTACTTTCCAGGCAATGGGCATCTCCGTTGCTTTGCAAGCCCAGCCAGGCCTAGTAGTTAATCCAGGCTTGATGTTTGAACTCAACACTGTGGTCACCTTAGTTACTGGCACGATGTTTTTGATGTGGCTTGGTGAGCAAATTACAGAGCGTGGTCTTGGCAACGGTATTTCCATCATTATTTTTGGTGGCATTGTCTCTGGCTTGCCAAGCGCATTGGCTAGCTTGTTAGAGTTAGTTCGCACTGGCTCAATGAATATTATTTCTGCACTACTCATTGTTGTGATTTGCGTAGCGGTAACCTATTTCGTAGTATTTGTAGAGCGCGGTCAGCGCCGTATCTTGGTCAACTACGCTAAGCGTCAAGTTGGCAACAAGATCTATGGCGGTCAGTCTTCTTATTTCCCGTTGAAGTTGAATATGGCAGGCGTTATTCCTCCAATCTTTGCTTCTTCAATTATTTTGTTCCCTGCAACTATTGCCGGCTGGTTCACATCAGGTGAGACAACCAATATGTTCAGCAGAATTATTAAGGATTTAGCGGCTACTTTAGCCCCAGGTCAGCCTGTGTACACCATCCTGTATGCAGCAGCGATTATTTTCTTTTGTTTCTTCTATACCGCTTTGGTATTTAACAGCCGTGATACTGCTGAGAACCTCAAGAAGAGTGGTGCGTTTGTGCCCGGCATTCGTCCTGGTGACCAAACGGCACGTTATATCGATAAGATCTTGGTGCGCTTGACATTGGCTGGCGCGATTTACATGGTCTTAGTTTGTTTGCTACCAGAATTTTTAGTATTGAAGTACAACGTGCCGTTTTATTTCGGCGGTACTTCCTTGTTGATTATTGTTGTTGTTGCAATGGATTTCATGTCTCAAGTTCAGTCATTTGTCATGCAACAGCAGTATGGTTCTTTGATGAAAAAAGCCAACTTTAATATGGGCGCCTAACTGAATGTCTAAAGACGATGCAATTCAGATGGCGGGTGAGATTGTTGAGAATTTGCCGAACGCGATGTTTCGCGTGAAGCTGGAAAACGGACATGTAGTTCTAGGGCACATTTCCGGAAAGATGCGGATGCATTACATCCGTATTTTGCCGGGAGATAAGGTAACGGTGGAGATGACTCCTTACGACCTGACGCGCGCCAGAATTATATTCCGGGCGAAGTAAAGATTAAGTAGTACCTATTTTTAAGAGGTGAGTTATGAAAGTTTTAGCATCCGTTAAGTGTATTTGCAGAAATTGCAAGATCATTAAGCGCAAACGCGTTGTGCGTGTGATCTGTTCTTCAGATGCACGTCATAAACAGCGTCAAGGCTGATCTAGTTAATTAAGAGGAAATCTCATGGCACGTATCGCTGGGGTAAATATCCCAAATCATCAACACACTGTCATTGGTTTGACAGCAATTTTTGGCATTGGCACAACTCGTGCGCGCAAAATTTGCCAAACCACAGGTGTTGCTATCGATAAAAAAATCAAAGATCTTACTGATGCTGACTTGGAAAAGTTACGCGATGAAGTAGGTAAGCTCATCACCGAAGGTGACCTTCGTCGTGAAGTAACTATGAGCATCAAGCGTTTGATGGACTTAGGTTGCTACCGTGGCGTACGTCATCGTAAGGGCCTGCCTGTTCGTGGACAACGTACTAAGACTAATGCGCGTACCCGTAAGGGCCCACGTAAGTCTGGCGTGCAACTGAAGAAATAATCAAGAAAGTTTATTGACATGGCAAAACAACAATCCGCTTCTGTCGCTTCACAGCGCACTCGCAAGAAGGTTAAAAAGAACGTTGCTGACGGTATCGCACACGTTCATGCTTCTTTTAACAACACCATTATTACGATCACTGATCGTCAAGGAAATGCGCTCTCATGGGCAACTTCTGGCGGCCAGGGCTTCAAGGGCTCCCGTAAATCAACACCTTTTGCTGCTCAGGTAGCTGCAGAAGTTGCTGGTAAAGCTGCCGTTGAATGCGGGATTAAGAACTTAGAAGTTCAGATCAAGGGTCCAGGCCCAGGTCGTGAATCAGCAGTTCGCGCATTGAACTCTTTGGGCATCAAGATCACTGAGATTCAAGACGTAACCCCAGTTCCACACAATGGTTGCCGTCCTCCTAAGCGTCGTCGTATTTAAGCTGGGGAGTTAGTAGTAAAAGTTTAGTAGTTTTTTATTTAAAGCCCACTGTTCATCTGATTTAAAGGGTGAACTCACCGCCGGTCGCAAGACTGCGGCAAAGAAAGGAAAGCATCGTGGCACGTTATTTAGGGCCTAAGGCCAAGTTAGCACGTCGGGAAGGTACCGACTTATTTTTAAAGAGCGCACGTCGCGCCCTGTCAGACAAGTGCAAGTTAGATACTAAGCCTGGTCAACATGGTCGTACATCTGGCTCAAGAACATCGGATTACGGTAATCAATTGCGTGAAAAGCAAAAGGTTAAACGTATCTATGGCATTTTAGAGCGTCAATTCCGTCGTTACTTCGCAGAAGCTGAGCGTCGTAAGGGCAACACTGGTGCAACATTGCTCCAGTTGCTTGAGTCACGTCTCGACAACGTGGTTTATCGCATGGGCTTTGGTTCAACACGCGCAGAAGCACGTCAGTTGGTTTCTCATTGCGCAATTTTGCTCAATGGTAGCCCAGTGAATATCCCATCGATTCAGGTTAAGCCTGGTGATGTGGTTGCTATTCGTGAAAAAGCGAAGAAGCAAACGCGTATTACAGAATCACTCAATTTAGTTCAGCAAATGACTGCTATCAGCTGGGTTTCAGTTGACGCAGGCAAGCTGGAGGGTACTTTCAAGCAAGTGCCTGACCGCGAAGAAATCAGCGGTGAAATTAATGAAAGTTTGATCGTCGAATTGTATTCACGCTAATTAGGCACTATCAAGGAAAAAATATGCAAACAAATTTGCTCAAGCCAAAAATTATTTCTGTTGAAGCGCTTACCGCCAACCAAGCTAAGGTTGTTATGGAGCCGTTCGAGCGTGGCTATGGCCACACACTCGGAAACGCATTACGTCGTGTACTTTTGTCCTCGATGGTTGGTTATGCGCCAACTGAAGTAGCAATTGCAGGTGTTGTTCATGAGTACTCTACTTTGGATGGAGTTCAAGAGGACGTAGTTAACCTTTTGCTCAACCTCAAAGGTATCGTATTTAAGTTGCAGTCACGTGATGAAGTTACTATCAATTTGCGTAAAGAAGGCCCAGGCGTCGTTACAGCAAAAGATATCGATTTGCCACATGATGTAGAAATCATGAATCCTGACCATGTTATCGCTCACTTGTCCGCTGGCGGCAAGTTGGATATGCAGATCAAAGTTGAAAAAGGTCGCGGCTATGTACCAGGTAACGTCCGTCAATATAACGACGAAACAACCAAGATCATTGGTCGTATCGTATTAGATGCCTCATTTAGCCCAGTAAGCCGCGTTAGCTATGCTGTTGAATCTGCTCGTGTTGAGCAGCGTACCGACCTCGATCGTCTCGTAATGACTATCGAAACAAACGGTGTGTTGTCTCCTGAAGAGGCAATTCGTCAAGCAGCTAGCATCTTGGTTGATCAGTTAGTTGTATTCGCAGCTCTTGAGAGTAGCGAAGTTTCTGGTGATCTTGCACCAAGCCGCTCTTCAATGGTTGATCCAATGTTGATGCGTCCAGTTGACGACCTCGAGCTCACAGTTCGCTCTGCAAACTGCTTGAAGGCTGAGAACATCTATTACATCGGTGACTTGATTCAACGTACAGAGAATGAATTGTTGAAGACGCCTAATTTGGGTCGTAAGTCTTTGAATGAAATTAAAGACGTATTGGCTGCTCGTGGCTTAAGTCTTGGCATGAAACTCGAAAGCTGGCCTCCAGCTAACCTCGAGAAATAATTAGAAAGGAAGCATCATGCGTCACGGAAACGGCTTACGCAAACTCAATAGAACATCCTCACATCGCTTGGCGATGCTGCGCAATATGTCCAATTCTCTTTTGGAGCACGAAGTGATTAAAACCACTTTGCCAAAAGCAAAAGAATTGCGCATGGTTGTTGAGCCTTTGATTACCTTGGGTAAAAAAGATAACTTGGCAAATCGTCGCTTAGCATTCAATCGCACACGGGATCGCGATATCGTAGCTAAACTCTTCACAGAGCTTGGCCCACGTTATGCAACACGTCCAGGTGGCTACCTTCGCATTTTGAAGTTTGGCTTCCGTCATGGCGACAATGCGCCAATGGCGTTGGTTGAGTTGCTGGATCGTCCAGAAGTTGACGAAATAGCAGCTGTGGTTGAAGAGGCTTAAGTCTCTTAGTTATTTCAAAAGCCAGGCTTCGGTCTGGCTTTTTTCATTTATAGGTTTATAAATAGCTTATGTCTCAAAACCTCCCACTCAATCCTGATAAGCTTCTGGTCGTCGTTACCAGCCTGCCGAATATGGAGGCTGCTACAGCCTTAGCCAATGCGCTGGTTGAGTCTCATCTTGCAGCCTGCGTTCAGATGAATGAGGGGATTTATTCTGTCTATCGCTGGGAAGGGAGGGTTTGTGAGGAACAAGAGATTCTTTTGTCTGCAAAAACAATGGCCCACCAATGGGAAGAGATTTGCACATTCATAAAAGAAAGTCATCCTTATGATCTTCCTGAGATTTTGGCCTTTTCACCAGAGCAATACGATCAGAAATATGGTCAGTGGGTTAAGTCTGAGGTAAATTCAAAGACATGAGATTCAACTCTTTTCTGATAAAGGTTTTCGGACTGCTACTTGCCATTTCGGCGCAAGTATTTGCAGCACCAGAATTTTTATCACCAGATAAAGCTTTCCGTGTGGAAGCTACTTGGCTGGCAAATTCTAATCAGCTTGAGATTGAATTTATTCCTGCCAAGGGTTATTACATCTACCGTGAATCACTTCAATTTGCGATTGGTACTCAGCCTGGAGAGCACAGTAATATAAGGCCTAAATTGCCTATTGGCATTGAAAAGTTTGATGAAACTTTCCAGAAAAAACTGCAGGTTTATAAGCAGCCCTTGATGGTTTTATTGGACATCAAACCGGTTTCCGGCAAACCTATTCATGCCCAAGTGAGTCTTCAAGGATGTGCAGAAGCTGGCATTTGTTATCCGCCCACGACTTTAAAGTTTTTACTGGCAGGACCTGGTGTTAAGGCGGCACCGATACCAGAAGTACTTGAAGGATCGCAAAATATTGCGAGCTCGCCCAAAACCGAATTTAGTCTGACTGATTTATGGCGTGAACGTGATGACGTTAATGCTATTGATCGCTTTTTAGCGAATACTTCCACTGCTTACTTGTTCTTGGCTTTCTTTGTTTTGGGTCTTGCATTGGCATTTACGCCTTGCGTTTTGCCGATGCTCCCAATTCTCTCTAGCGTGATCTTTGGTTCCCAAGGCGGTAAAACCATTTCTAAGGGACGTGCAAGCCTCTTGGCGCTCTCTTATGTTTTAGGGATGGCCTTGGTCTATGCCCTAGCGGGAACCTTGATGGCTGCCTTGGGTGGGAGCGTACAAAGGGTGCTACAAAGTCCAGTTGCATTGGTTGCCTTTGCCTTATTACTATTAACTCTCTCAGGGAGTTTATTTGGTCTGTATGAGCTTCGTTTGCCACATTCATGGCACCAGCAGGTTGATCGTCTGGCAGGTCGTCAAAAGGGCGGCAGTGTCTTTGGTGCCTTTGCTTTAGGCGGAATCTCCACTTTAGTAGCCAGCCCCTGTATCACGGCACCATTAGCAGGCGTATTGGCATTTATTGCCCAAACTGGGTCCATGTCTCTAGGGGCTGGATTGCTTTTTGTCATGGCTTTGGGAATGGGCTTGCCACTCCTGTTTATTGCCATTGAGGCCCGCGTTTTGATCCCTTCGACGGGTATTTGGATGATTTGGTTACAGCGTACTTTGGGAGTGTTGCTCGTAGCTACCGCAGCTTGGATTGCATCTCCATTGCTGGGACAGCAGGATATCAATGGATCCGTAAAAATTGTCAATGGACAAAAAATTCATCAAGTTGGTGATTTATCTTTTATGGTGATTCATTCGCTAGCAGAGCTTGATGCACAGCTTCGTCAAGCAAAGCAAGATCAAAAATTAGTGTTACTCGATTTCTATGCAGATTGGTGTATCAGCTGTAAAGAGATGGAGGTTAATACTTTTGCCAACTCAGAAGTGAGCAAAGAATTAAAACGATTTGTTTTGCTGCAAGCGGATGTGACCGCAAATAGTCCTGATAATCAAGCATTACTAAAGCGCTTTGGTTTATATGGCCCACCAGGTATTTTGTTCTTCAATCTCAACTCTGAAGAGCAAAAAGATCAACGCGTGATTGGCTATATGCCACCTCCACGCTTCCTTGAGCGCTTAAAGTAAATAGACTGCTGTTTACTTTATTGTTTTAAGTAAGCGCGCTGCTTCAAGTGCAAAGTAAGTCAATACACCATTTGCACCAGCGCGTTTAAATGCAAGCAAAGATTCCATCATCACGGCGTCGTGATCGAGCCAACCATTTTGTGCGGCAGCTTTGAGCATGGCATATTCACCACTCACTTGGTATGCATAAGTGGGGTAATCGAACTCTTCTTTAACGCGTCTTACGATATCTAAATAGGGCATTCCAGGCTTAACCATGACCATGTCTGCGCCCTCACTAATATCGAGGGCAATCTCCCGCAAAGCCTCGTCGCTATTGGCGCAATCCATTTGATAGGTTTTTTTATCTGCTTTGCCGAGGTTCTTGGCTGAACCCACTGCATCTCTAAATGGGCCATAAAACGCAGAGGCGTATTTAGCTGAATAAGCCATGATGCGTGTATGAATCAAATTCTTATGTTCGAGTGCTTCCCGAATTTTTCCGATGCGGCCATCCATCATGTCTGATGGTGCAACGATATCAACACCAGCCTCAGCTTGAGTAACTGCTTGCTGAACTAAGATTGCGCTTGTCTCATCATTGAGTATGCGGCCTTGATCATCGAGCACGCCATCTTGACCATGACTGGTATACGGATCAAGTGCAACATCAGTCATGATGCCCAAAGCGGGGAAGCGTTTCTTTAATTCAGCAACAGCTGTAGGCACCAAACCTTTAGGGTTATATGCCTCTTTACCGTCAGGTGTTTTTAATGCGGCATCAATGACTGGGAACAAAGCTAATACAGGAATCCTTAGATCCACACATTCTTGGGCAACATTAAACAGTAAGTCTAATGAAATACGGTTGACACCCGGCATTGAAGCTACTGCTTCAGATTTACCTTTACCCTCTAATAAGAACACGGGGTAGATCAAGTCATTTGCAGAAAGCGTGTTTTCTTGCATGAGGCGGCGTGACCAATCATCGCGACGCATACGGCGAGGGCGGTGCCCCGGAAAGTTGAGCAAAGAGTTAGCTGGTGATTTCATCTTTATGGGTTTCTGTTTCAAATAGCCATTTAATAACTAAATTATCTGCCTCTTCAAGACCAATGCGTTTTGTGCTTGAGAATAATTGTGCCGTAAGTTGCTTGGAATCACCTGTGCCATCGGGCAAAGCGGGGTCGTATTGTTGCAATTGCTTCTGAACAGCCTCAAGAGCGTGCTTGCACTCACTTTTATTGAGTTTGTCGCATTTGCTGAGCAAAATATGGATCGGCTTACCCGTAGGAACAAACCACTGAATCATTTGCTCATCCAAATCGGTAATGCCGCGCCTGGCATCCACAATCAGAACCATGCCTACCAACTGCTCACGTTCCTGAAGATAGTCGCTAAGGAGGCTATTCCAGTGGTATTTGATCTCACGGTTCACTGCGGCATAGCCGTAGCCTGGTAAGTCCACCAGATAGGCTAAAAGGTCGTCTTTGGCGAAAAGCCCGAAGTAGTTGATGTGTTGGGTCCGGCCAGGCGTTTTACTGGCAAAGGCAAGTCTTTTTTGATTGCATAGAACGTTAATAGCACTAGATTTGCCCGCATTTGAGCGGCCAGCAAAGGCCACCTCACGCAAAGGTGTGGCAGGCAGGCAATGGGTGTCATTGACTGTGGTGGCGAATCGGGCTTGAAAGAGTTTAGACATGTCCTGAAGCTATTGTAAAATCATGAAATAATTCATGGTGTTGGGTGAAAAGAGTTGTAAATGAAGGGCCCAAACACTTTTAGGAATTTTTGCCAAGGTAAACATAATGCGTCAAAGCTCCAAAATCTCCAAATTAACTGGTTTACGTGCTGGTTTTGCGGTTCTCTCTATTTTCGCTCTGATCGGTATTTCTGGGGCTAGTATGGCCGCCGATCCAGCTCCAATGCCTCCAGAAGCTCAAGCGAAGGCTGCAGTGCCAGGTAAACCAAAGGTTGATCTTGTTGCTGGTGAGACTCTTTACTCCAATGGAGATACAAAACGTGGCGTCGTAGCCTGTATTACTTGTCATGGCCCTAAAGGCCAAAGTGCAGTCAGTGCATGGCCTAAGTTATCTGCACAACACACTGCATACACAAGCAAACAATTGAAAAACTTCAAAGAGGGCACTCGCGCTAACCCAATCATGATGGGCATGGCTGCAGCATTGACTGATGAAGATATGCAAAATATTTCTGCATATTTAGTTAAGCAGCCTCTTTCGCAAGGGGTAGCTCAAAACAAAGAAACCATTGAGTTGGGCCAAAGTATTTACCGCGGTGGTATTGCTGCAAAGGGCGTTCCAGCCTGCGCTGCCTGCCATAGCCCAACAGGTGCTGGTATTCCTGCTCAATATCCGCTCTTAGGCGGTCAATGGGCTGATTACACCAATGCACAGCTAGTTGCATTCCGTGAAGGCGTTCGAAAAAATAGCATTCAAATGACTACGATTGCTACCAAACTTTCTGATCAAGAAATGAAAGCAGTTTCTGATTACATGGCAGGTTTGCATTAAGAAGTTATTCTGAGTTTCAAATAAAAACCCCGCTCATGTAGCGGGGTTTTTATTTGCTGCAACTTCTGGAGAATTACTTTGGCAAAATAGTTTCACTTGCAAATAAGTCAGATGTTTTTTCACGCGCACGAATGACGTAAGCATTTTTTCCATCAACCATGATCTCAGCTGGTTTTGGGCGCGTGTTGTAGTTAGAAGCCATCACAAAACCATAGGCACCAGCTGAAAGGATTACGAGAAGATCGCCTTCTTTCACAGCAAGTTCACGATCCCTTCCCAGCCAATCTCCAGACTCGCAGACTGGCCCAACAACATCATAGGTCAAACTCTTAGCTTCTTTAGTTTGAACTGGAACAATGCCATGATGTGCTTCGTATAAGGCTGGACGCATCAACTCTGTCATGGCAGCATCAACAATGCAGAAGTTTTTCTCAGCACCTGGTTTAAGGTACTCAATAGTGGTTAGCAGTACGCCAGCATTACCGACTAGAGATCTACCTGGCTCTAGAACAATATCTAAATGAGCAAATCCTCTTTCAGCCACATGGTTTAAAAGAGTATTTGTGAACTCAGTGATATCGGGCGGTGTTTCATCACTATAGGAAATTCCGAGGCCACCACCTAAATCAAGATGGCGAATCACAATACCCTCCTTCTTGAGCTGTTCGACCAAGTCTAAAACTTTATCTAAGGCATCTAAGTAGGGTGCAGTGCTAATAATTTGTGAGCCAATATGACAGTCAATGCCAACGACATCAATCTGTGAGAGTTGACTAGCTTCGCGATATGTTTTTAAAACTTCGTGATACGCGATACCAAATTTATTTCCTTTCAAGCCCGTGGAAATATAAGGATGTGTTTGCGCATCGACATCTGGATTGACGCGCAAGGATACTGGCGCGCGGCAGTCTAGCTTGTTTGCCACGCGATTAATATTGTGAAGCTCGGCAATCGATTCAACATTGATGCATTTAACCCCAGCATCTAAGGCAGCAGCGATTTCAGTAGCTGACTTGCCCACGCCAGCAAAGACTAGACTTTTAGGATCGGCACCAATTGCTAATGCGCGAGCTAATTCTCCACCGCTAACCAAGTCAAACCCTGCGCCGAGTTTTTTGAAGCAATCAATTACTGCCAAATTGCTATTTGCTTTCATGGCGTAATGGACGCGTGCGCGACGTTTGCCTTTGCTATCAACGCAAGCTTTGTCATAAGCTTGGTAAGCCTCAGTCAGCGCTTTCTTGCTGTAGACATACAGTGGCGTCCCAAATTCTTTTGCTAAATTTGCCAGCGGAATTTCTTCGGCATACCAATTGCCTTCACGCTCAGTAAATCCAGATAATTTAGGAAGAGGAATTGCTTTACTTGTCATTGCTTTGCCGGTGATGAATTATTTGTACTAGCAGGAGTTTGTGGTGGATAGAGCTTGCCTTTAGGTTCTGGCTCTGAAGGGGCTGGAGGCGCGCTAGGTGGATTTGGCAAAAATAGAGGCCCCCTAACCCCACATCCAACAAGGGCTATTAGTAGGGCAATGCCAAAGGCTCTATTAAGAATCGCTATCATGAATGTCTCTAAAACGAATGATTGAATATAGCATGCAGGACTCTGGGATGAATCCAAATAATTTGACTGTGGAAGCCATTGATGACAAGCAGTTTTATCAACTGGGTAGCAACTTATTACAGTCTATTGAAGTGGCCTTGGAGGCTGCTGATGACCAATTGGATCTGGATTTGGATGTGGAGCGCCAAGGGGGCAATGTCATCAATATCCGCTTTAGGGATAAAAGCGTGATTGTGGTCAATACCCAGCCACCTTTACATGAAATTTGGGTAGCAGCTAAGTCTGGCGGCTATCACTACCGCTGGGCGGGAACGATGATTAACCCTCTGTGGCTCGACACCAAAACTGGTAGAGAGCTGTTAAGTGATTTGACGCAGTTTGCTAGTGCGCAGGCTGGTCAAGTAGTCAAGATTACGTTGATCCAGCCTTAAGTAATTTAGGCTGCGCCAGTAGCAGCTAAAGTTTCGATTACTTGGGTAGCGGGCACGCTCTTGATTTGAGCCTTGCCAATTTTCTCCAAGATGACGTAGCGAATTTGGCCACCCTCAGTTTTTTTATCAACTTGCATCAGTTCCATATAACGCTCTGCGCCAAATTGAGGGGGAACAGTAGGCAAGTTCATTGATTTAATAATGTTAGTGAGACGCTCGAGCTCAGCTTTGCTGATGAGGTTTAAACGACAAGATAAATCAGCACCCATCACCATGCCGCAGCCAACAGCTTCCCCATGGAGCCATTCGCCATAACCCAAGCCAGCTTCTATCGCATGCCCAAAGGTATGGCCAAAGTTTAGGGTTGCGCGAATACCGCCTTCCCTTTCATCTGCTGAAACTACTGCAGATTTAATTTCACAGGAACGCAGTACTGCATGCCCCATAGCTTTTGTGTCACAGGCTAGCAATGCCGCTGCATTTGCTTCAATCCAGTCTAAAAATTTGGCATCAGCAATGGCGCCATGTTTCACCACTTCAGCAAGGCCAGCTGAGAGTTCTCTGGGCGGCAAAGTCTTGAGTGTGTTGAGATCTGCAATCACCGCAACAGGTTGATGAAAAGCCCCAATCATGTTTTTACCTAAAGGATGATTGATGCCAGTCTTGCCGCCAACGGAAGAATCAACCTGGGCCAATAAGGTGGTCGGCACTTGGATGAAACGAATGCCACGCATAAAGCTTGCGGCGGCAAAGCCCGTCATGTCACCAATCACGCCGCCACCTAAGGCAACCAACATGGTTTGGCGATCCGCGCCAAACTTTAAAAGATCATCAAAAATGAGTTGAAGATTTTTCCAGTCTTTATAGGATTCGCCATCCGGTAGGGTAATTGTTCTAACCGGCTTACCAAATGTTTCTAAGGTCGAAGTCAGGCGGGCAGCGTAGAGAGGTGCAACCGTAGTGTTAGTAACGATATAAATTGAAGTTGCTTTTTCACAGGCTTCAAATAAGTTGGGCTGATCGATTAGATCGGTACCAATATGGATTGGATAGCTACGCGTTCCAAGATCAACTTTAAGTGTTTTCATCATAGTGCCAATGTATTTAAGCAGAAAGTTCAAGTTGCATGATTAAGGTATTGACCAACTGATTGACGCTGGGCTTACCAGTTTCAATCACATGATCGGCGATTTCGCGATAAAGAGGATCACGAATAGTATATAAATTTTCCAGAATTTTTTTGGCATCACCATTGAGAAGTAAAGGGCGTCCGTCGCCCCCTTTGGTTCGATGCCAAAGCTCATTTGGATTTGCATGCAGATAAATGACAGTGCCATGCTCGCTTAGAGCTTGGCGGTTCTCGGGAAACAAAATGGCGCCACCACCAGTAGCTAAGACAATGTCATGCTCAGTTGTAATTTCTCGAATGACTTGCGCCTCACGTTTGCGAAACCCTTCCTCACCTTCCATTTCAAAGATCACTGGAATCTTGACGCCACAGCGCTCTTCAATTACATGATCAGCATCTAGAAAGCGGCGCCCTAATTTTTTGGCTAGCACTTTACCGACGGTCGACTTTCCGGCGCCCATGAGGCCGATGAGAAAGATATTGTTTGTCGGGGAGTTCACCCTTTGATTTTATTAGGGTTTATCGATAACGGTGGGGGTTAAGAAGACAAGTAGTTCAGTTTTATCTTGTAATTTAGATTTATGGCGAAATAAGTGGCCAATGAGAGGAATATCTCCTAGCAAGGGGATTTTGACTTCATCTTCCCTCTCAGTTGTCTGAAAAATACCCCCAATGATGACTGTTCCACCGCTTTCAACGGTCACCTCAGAACTCAGGCTTTTAGTATCAATTGCATATCCTTGCTCCGTTTTCATGCCAATGGTGTCCTTATTGATACCAACGAGCATAGAGATTTTTCCATCAGGGTGAATTTTTGGCAAAACCTCTAAACGTAAATTCGCCTTCCGAAATTGCAATTTACTACCGTTTTGTGAGGTGGTTTGATAGGGAAGCTCAGTGCCTTGCTCGATAGTGGCTTTCACTTGATCTCCGGTCATGATGCGCGGATTAGAAAGAATCTTTCCTTGGCCATCTGATTCAAGTGCTGACAATTCCATTTGTAAAAGACGACTAGCATTTCTAGAGACTAGAGTTGCAGCCACGGTTGCTGGATTAAATCCACTTAAACCCGACCCACTTAAATCAAAATTACTAGACACCTTTTTATCTGGGTTGCCACCCAAAGAGTTTGCTTGGTAGCCAAGCTTGACTCCCAGTTCGCGAGCAAAGCGCTCATCCGCCTCCACAATGCGGGCCTCAATGAGTATTTGCCTTGGACTGTTAATGTGGTCCCCACCAAAGGGCAGGGCCGCATCCTCACGACGATACTTTTGGAATGCAGCAATTTCTGCATGGGGGCCAATCCAGTAAATATCTCCGTTGCGAACCAGCCGCAATCCTCTGCTTGCCAGAATCGAGTGGAGTGCTGTTTGCCATGGCGTGTTGTTGAGTTCAACTGAAATCCTGCCTTTAATAGATTCGCTTAACAAAAAATTGGTGTTACCTAGTTTCGCAAGAGCCTGTAAAAGTTCTGTCAGCTCAATATCGGTAAATTGCAAACTAATGGGGGTTTCTAGTAAGTTTTGTGGAGGTGTATTTGCACGCATAGGGCTGACCAAAAAAATTGATAAAAGGCCAAGCCAAAGACCGAATTTTTGTATCTGTTTATGCATGCGTTTTAGGCTTTGCTTTATTCAATTTTGGAGGGTTTGAGATTGAGGGTTTTGCCTTTGCTATGGGTTAGGGTGGCAAGGTCTTTCTCAAGATGAGTTAATCGCCAATCTCCCAGAACAAGCATTCCTTTTTGAAACATCACATTGCCCTGCCCGGAATGAAAAAATGCCTGATGGGAGCCCCCCATTTGGCTTGTGCCCAAATAACGCCAGCGACGCAGTTCAGCTTCATGAGGAAGTGCTTGAGGCTTGCTAGCAACTCTGTTAATTGGCTTACTCTCTATTAATGAGTGAATACTCACTTCCATTAAATCTATTGTTTCATATAGATCATCTTGTTCAATTTGCAATTCAGACCGCAATAAAGCGAACTCTTTTTTAAGCTCTGAAATCTCCTTGTTGGATTCTTGGATCAAAGCTTCAGAACTTGTTTTTAAAGATTCATAGGCAATCAAGAGGGCAATGCTGATGCCTATTAGGCATACCCCAAAAGCAAAAAATCCCCCTAATTTTTGAATTTGAATCAATAGGTTTTGCCTACTTAAGGCTTCTAACCGGCTTCGGTCTTTGCTCAAGTTTGGGGGTTCTAAAGGCGCGCTTTTGGAGTGATTGGTTTTACGAATTCCATGAGGATCAGGAATGGCTGGATCATCACCAAGCTCACTCAAAATCTCATCGAAAGATTGGGGGGAAATGTGGCGAGATGGCATACCCATATTTTTCAATTTTGGGCAAGGAATAGCCATCAGCCGAGCTTGAAGCTGATGTCAGCAAAGATAACCATAAAAGCTCAAAAACAAGTGTTTTGGAGCTTTTAGGAAAATTACTTAAGCACCCTATAATTTGAGCATATGGCCCTCCCCCCAAAAGACAAGCCGCCGCAAAACCAGCGACCAAACCGCCAGCTCGATAGAAGTCCACGATATTCCCGAGGGGCAGGTGGTTCCCCACGAAAATCATCTAGCAATCCCTTAGTGAAAGCCATATTGATTATTGGCGTGGTATTTGCCATGGTGGTGATGTTGTTGATGGGCTACGCATTTTTAGTAGCTAAACCCAATTTACCGAAAATCTCAGCTCTAACGGATTACAACCCAAAAACTCCGCTCCGGATATATACGGCTGACAAGGTTTTGATTGGTGAGTTTGGGGAAGAGCGTCGTAAGGTTATCCCTTTGGATGAAATTCCAAAAAGCATGCGCAATGCTGTTTTGGCTATCGAGGACGATCGCTTTTACTCCCACGGCGGTGTCGACTATGTGGGTATTTTGAGAGCCACCCTGACTAATTTACGTGGGCATTTATCGCAGGGCGCTTCCACTATTACCATGCAGGTAGCTCGCAACTTTTTCCTGAGCAATGAAAAAACCTTCAGTCGAAAAATCTATGAAGTTTTATTGGCCTGGGAAATCGAGTCTCAACTCACCAAAGACAAGATTCTTGAAATCTACATGAATCAGATTTTCTTAGGCCAAAGGGCTTATGGTTTTTCGAGCGCAGCCCAGATTTATTTTGGGAAAGAATTAAAAGACATCACGATTGCAGAGTCTGCAATGTTGGCTGGCTTGCCTAAAGCCCCCTCGGCGTACAACCCAGTCAGTAATTTTCGTCGCGCAAAGATTCGTCAAGAATATATCCTGCAGCGCATGCGTGATCTTGGCTACATCTCCTCAGAGGATTACCAAAAGGCCATGATTGAGGAGTTGCGTATTCGTGGCCTAGGTAATGAATTTACGGTGCGTGCAGACTTCCCCGCAGAAATGGTGCGCCAATTATTATTTACTCAATACGGTGAGGCTATTTACTCTCAGGGAATCGATGTCTACACCACGATCCTAAAAGCAGATCAAGAGGCGGCTTATAAAGCCGTACGTCGCGGTATTTTTGAGTATGACTTACGTCACGCTTATCGTGGTCCGGAAGGCTTTATTGAGCTCCCTGAGGATCGCGTCAAGCGTCAACGTGCCATTGATGAGGCTTTGCTTGCCTACCCACAGTTAGATGATTTGCAATCTGGTGTTGTGCTCGATGTGAAGCCAAAAGAAATGCAAGTCATGATTGCTACTGGCGATACTGTTACCTTAAAAGGTGATGGTATGAAATTAGCCTCAGCATCAAGCACCGATAGCGCTCAGCCTAAAAAACGCTTACGCCCAGGCGCGGTAGTGAGATTACTTTTAGATGGTGGGGCGTGGAAGTTGGCGCAGCTACCTCAAGTTGAAGCAGCTTTTGTTTCTATGAATGCAAATACGGGCGCGATTTTATCCTTGGTCGGCGGCTTTGATTTTCGCCGCAATCAATTTAATCACGTGACCCAAGCATTGCGTCAGCCAGGTTCCTCCTTTAAGCCTTTTATTTATGCTGCTGCAATTGAAAAAGGTTTTACACCAAGCACCATGGTGAATGATGCGCCATTATCGATTGGCAGCATGGAAACTGGCAGTCAGGTTTGGGAGCCAAAGAACTACGATGGTAAATATGAAGGCATGATGCGTTTACGCACTGCTTTGGCCAAATCGAAAAACTTAGTTTCTGTTCGTATTATTCGTGCGATTGGCCCTTCATATGCCCAGGAATATATTCAGCGGTTTGGTTTTGAGCCTGAAAAACACCCACCTTATTTAACGATGGCTTTGGGTGCAGGTTCAGTTACACCTTTACAGATGGCCTCAGCCTACAGTGTGTTTGCAAACGGTGGTTATCGTGTAGATCCTTTCTTGATCGATAAGATGGTGGATTCCAAAGGGGAGGTATTGTTTGAGGCAAAACCGGTTCGTGTTGGAGAGGGCGCCACGCGTGTCTTAGATGCGCGCACTGCCTTTGTAATGGATAGTCTGTTGCAAGAGGTCACTAAGACTGGTACCGCAGCCTCTGCTAGAGCTAAATTAGGGCGTAATGATATTGCTGGAAAAACCGGCACTACCAATGACTCTCATGATGCTTGGTTCGCTGGTTACAACCCTAAGATAGTAGCGATTGCTTGGATTGGTTTTGATAAGCCAGCCAGCTTGGGCGATCGCGAAACAGGCGGCGGCCTTGCATTACCAATGTGGATCTCTTATATGTCTGTAGCTTTAAAAGATGCGCCACAAGAAGCACGCGAAGTTCCAAGCGGTGTGACCCAGGCAGACGGCGATTGGTTCATTCCCGAATTTTCTCGTAGTGGTGGCCCACGCGAACTTCAGTAGTTCGCTTTCAACATGGCCCGGCAAGCGCGCACTGTCATACCTGGCCAAGTAATGCATGTCATGGTTCGTGGCAATAATCGAGAAACTCTTTTCTTTAGTCCTGAAGATCGTCGTGCTTATTTAGATTGGTTACGAGAAGCAGCGAGACAATTTGGCTGCGCAGTCCATGCATTTGCATTAATGCCCAATCATGTGCATTTGCTGATGACGCCACAAAACCAAGACTCGCTTGCCAAAACAATGCAGTCTTTAGGCAGGCGTTATGCGCAATACTTCAATCAACAGCATCATCGCTCCGGAACGATTTGGGAAGGACGCTATCGCTCCTCCTTAATTGATCCAGATTATTTTTTACGTTGCCAGCGTTATATCGAGCTCAATCCAGTGAGGGCGGGATATGAATCCACCCCTCAAGATTCCAGTTGGACTAGCTTTGCTAGCCATATGGGGGGAAATGCTGAGTCTTGGTTAGTTGACCACCAGGACTTTTGGAAATTGGGTAATACGCCTTTTGAAAGGCAGATGAATTGGGCTAACTTTGTAAAAGAGGGCGCACCCCATTGGGAAGATCAGCAAATCACGGAGTCTTTGCTTCGATCCAAACCTTGGGTTAGTGATATTTATGCTAGTAGGCTATTTAAAGACGACCCAGAATTGATACAAATTCGGGATCGTGGCCGCCCTAGAAAAATTAAGTTAATAAATTCAGTAGCTTAGAGGTTTTCTGGTATTCCCTGACAGGCGTAGGGCATTTACTCTGTCCCTATTTAAATAGTTCATTTTGGTGCACCATAGAAATAAATGGGACAGAGTCATTTTATTTCTGTTGCATCGGTATGGGTATTCACCTATATTTGATCCTCCAAAAGTAATCAGGCCTTTGTCGCCCCTCGGAAATATTATGACTACACAACTCAATTCTGATCTTCGTCCAAGTGCTCAAGGTTTATATGACCCCCGAAATGAGCATGATGCTTGTGGCGTAGGATTTGTCGCACATATCAAAGGTAAGAAAACCCACGAGATTGTTAGCCAAGGTTTGCAGATTTTAGAAAATCTGGATCACCGAGGTGCCGTTGGTGCTGACCCATTGATGGGTGACGGTGCCGGTATCTTGATTCAGGTTCCAGATACTTTGTATCGCGAAGAAATGGCAAAACAAGGTGTGACTTTGCCACCTTTGGGCGAATATGGTGTTGGCATGATTTTCTTGCCAAAAGAGCAAGCATCACGTCTAGCTTGCGAGCAAGAATTAGAACGCACCGTGCGCTTAGAGGGCCAAGTTGTTCTAGGTTGGAGAGATGTACCAATCGATGTGAAGTTGCCAATGTCCCCAACAGTGCGCATGACAGAGCCATTCATTCGTCAGATTTTTATTGGCCGTGGTCGCGACATCATGACAACGGATGCGCTTGAGCGCAAGTTGTACGTCATACGTAAAACTGCGAGTCATGCAATTCAAGATTTACATTTGAAGCACGGCAAAGAATATTTTGTTGCTTCAATGTCTGCACGAACAATTGTTTATAAGGGTTTACTGCTGGCTAACCAAGTGGGTCCTTATTATCAGGACTTGCAGGATCCTCGAACCGAATCAGCACTGGCATTAGTGCATCAACGTTTCTCTACAAATACCTTCCCTGCTTGGGAATTGGCTCATCCATACCGCATGATTGCGCACAATGGCGAGATTAATACCGTTAAAGGTAACGTCAATTGGGTTAATGCCCGCGAAGGTGCAATCAGCTCTCCAGTTCTGGGAGATGACTTGCAAAAATTATGGCCACTCATTTATCCGGGTCAGTCAGACACGGCTTGTTTTGATAACTGCTTAGAGTTATTAGTGATGTCTGGTTATCCATTGGCCCAAGCCATGATGATGATGATTCCTGAGGCTTGGGAACAGCACACATTGATGGATGACAATCGCCGTGCTTTCTATGAATATCACGCAGCCATGATGGAGCCCTGGGATGGTCCTGCGGCAATGGCATTTACTGACGGCCGTCAAATTGGCGCAACTTTAGATCGCAATGGTTTGCGTCCAGCGCGTTATTACGTGACGGATGACGACTTAGTCATCATGGGTTCCGAAGCTGGTGTATTACCAGTTCCGGAAAGTAAGATTATTCAAAAATGGCGCTTGCAACCTGGCAAGATGTTCATGATTGACATGGAACAAGGGCGCATCATTGATGACGTTGAGCTCAAGAACGCTGTTTCCAAAGCTAAGCCATACAAGAGTTGGATCGATGCAGTAAGAGTCAAGCTCGATAAAATTGACGCAAGCAAGGCCGACTTGCTCGATGAAAAAATGACCATTCGTCCGATGGCTAAATTATTAGACCGCCAACAGGCATTTGGTTATACCCAAGAAGATCTCAAGTACCTCATGGCTCCCATGGCCATGAATGGTGAAGAGGCAATTGGTTCAATGGGTAACGATAGCCCATTGGCCGTTCTTTCTAATAAGAACAAGCCTTTGTATAACTACTTTAAGCAGCTGTTTGCACAAGTTACTAATCCTCCGATTGATTCTATTCGCGAGAATATGGTGATGTCATTGGTGTCATTCATTGGGCCAAAGCCTAACTTATTAGATACCAATAACATCAACCCACCAATGCGCTTGGAAGTGAGTCAACCAATTTTAGATTTTGATGACATCACTAAGATTCGTCATATTGGTCACTACACCAACGGTAAGTTCCGTTCTTATGAGTTAGATGTTTGCTATCCAGCTGTATGGGGCAAAGCTGGTATTGAAGCGCGCTTAGCATCGTTATGCGCTGAAGCAGCTGATGCCGTACGTTCTGGTTACAACATTCTAATTGTGAGCGATCGTCAAATTGATGAGAAGCATGTTGCGATTCCAGCCTTATTGGCCACCTCTGCAATTCACCAGCATTTAGTACAAAAAGGTTTGCGTACTAGCGTAGGCCTAGTAGTTGAGACAGGTAGTGCTCGTGAAACGCATCACTTTGCGCTCTTGGCTGGCTATGGCGCTGAAGCAGTTCACCCATATCTGGCAATGGAAACCTTGACAGAAATGGCTAAAGGCTTATCGGGCGATTTATCTGGTGAAAAAGCGGTTAAGAACTACATCAAAGCGGTTGGTAAGGGCTTGCAAAAGGTGATGTCCAAGATGGGCATCTCTACCTATATGTCTTACACCGGCTCACAGATTTTTGAAGCGATTGGCTTGAATCAGGAGATTATTCATCAGTATTTCAAAGGCACCCCATCAAACGTTGGTGGTATCGGCGTATTTGAAGTGGCTGAAGAAGCCCTGCGCATGCACACTTCTGCCTTTAGTAATGATCCAGTGCTCACTAATATGCTAGATGCTGGTGGTGAATACGCATTCCGCATCCGTGGTGAAGATCATATGTGGACACCAGATACGATTGCGAAGTTGCAGCATTCGACTCGGATTGGTGCAGAGAAGGGCTACCAGACTTATAAAGAGTACGCCAACATCATCAATGATCAAACCAAACGTCAAATGACATTGCGTGGTCTATTTGAATTCAAGATTGATCCAGCAAAAGCCATTCCATTAGATGAAGTCGAATCTGCTAAAGAAATCGTGAAACGTTTTGCTACGGGTGCAATGTCTTTGGGTTCGATCTCTACTGAAGCGCATGCTACTTTGGCAATTGCGATGAACCGCATTGGTGGTAAGTCCAATACTGGCGAAGGTGGTGAAGATCCTAATCGCTACATTAATGAGCTCAAAGGCATTCCCATCAAAAAAGGTGAAACACTTGCCAGCGTATTAGGTAGTGATGTGGTGGAAGCAAATATCCCATTGCTTGATGGCGATTCATTGCGCTCCAAAATTAAACAAGTTGCTTCTGGTCGTTTTGGCGTAACCACTGAGTACTTACGCTCTGCAGATCAAATTCAGATCAAAATGGCACAAGGCGCTAAGCCAGGTGAAGGTGGTCAATTACCAGGTGGAAAAGTATCTGATTACATTGGTAAGTTACGCTTCTCTGTGCCTGGCGTTGGTTTGATTTCTCCACCACCACACCATGACATTTACTCGATTGAAGATATCGCCCAGTTAATTCATGACTTGAAGAACGTCAATCCAAAAGCAGATGTTTCTGTGAAGTTGGTATCTGAAGTGGGTGTTGGTACTGTTGCGGCTGGTGTTGCCAAGGCTAAAGCAGATCACGTTGTGATCGCGGGCCACGATGGTGGCACAGGCGCTTCACCACTTTCTTCTATTAAACATGCTGGTTCACCATGGGAACTCGGTTTGGCTGAAACACAGCAAACTTTAGTTCTGAATGGCTTACGTAGCCGTATTCGGGTTCAGGCTGATGGCCAAATGAAGACGGGTCGTGACGTTGTGATCGGCGCATTGTTGGGCGCAGATGAATTTGGTTTTGCAACAGCACCATTGGTGGTTGAGGGTTGCATCATGATGCGTAAGTGCCATTTGAATACTTGCCCAGTGGGGGTTGCTACGCAAGATCCAGAATTACGTAAGAAATTCTCTGGCAAACCTGAGCATGTTGTGAACTTCTTCTTCTTTATTGCTGAAGAGGCTCGCGAGATCATGGCGCAATTAGGTATTCGTAAGTTTGACGATCTCATTGGCCGCGTTGATTTATTAGATACCCGTAAGGGTATTGATAATTGGAAAGTACACGGCTTAGATTTCAGCAAGATTTTTGCTGAGCCACAAGTGGCAAGCGATGTTCCTCGTTATCAAGTGCTAACACAGGATCATGGCCTGGCAAGTGCTCTCGACAATATCTTGATCGAGAAAAGTGAGCCTGCTTTAGAGCGTGGCGAGAAAGTGTCATTCATTGTTCCAGTCAAAAATGTGAACCGCACTGTTGGCGCAATGCTTTCAGGCGAAGTTGCACAGGGCTATGGTCATGCTGGTTTACCTGATGACACGATCCATATTCAATTGAATGGCACTGCTGGCCAAAGCTTTGCAGCTTTCTTGGCACACGGCATTACTTTAGATTTAGTTGGTGACGGTAATGACTACGTCGGAAAAGGCTTGTCTGGCGGGTGTGTGATTGTGCGTGCTCCCCACGAGTTCCGTGGTGATACAGCTAAGAATATTATTGTTGGCAATACTGTTTTGTATGGCGCAATTGCTGGCGAAGCCTTCTTTAATGGCGTAGCTGGTGAGCGTTTTGCAGTCCGTAATTCTGGAGCCACTACGGTTGTAGAAGGTACTGGCGACCATGGTTGTGAATATATGACTGGTGGCACTGTGGCTGTGCTTGGTACCACTGGGCGTAACTTTGCTGCAGGTATGAGCGGTGGCATTGCTTATGTATATGATGAAGATGGTATGTTTGCCAAGCGCTGCAATACCAGTATGGCGAGTTTAGAAAAAGTATTGCCTGCAGCAGAGCAAATTGCCAAGATGCCTCAGTCTGAGTGGCATGCCCCGATTGATGTGAAAGATGGTGGCGAGCGCTTAACAGATGAACAAATTTTGAAGAACTTAATTGAGCGTCATTTCCGCTACACCGGGTCAGAGCGTGCTAAAGCACTTTTGGCCGATTGGGAAAATTCCCGCAGCCGTTTTGTGAAGGTTCTCCCAACAGAGTACAAGCGTGCTCTAGGTGAACTGTGGGACAAAGTACAAAACAAAACTGTCGTCGCTTAATGAATGCAGATATTAAGAAAAAGATACTAAGGATTAGATATGGGTAAGGTCACTGGATTTATGGAGTTTGAGCGCGTCGCTGAAACATACGAGGCGCCTACTAAACGTCTCCATCATTACAAAGAGTTTGTTATTACGTTAACTGATGATGAGGCCAAGACTGAGGGCGCGCGTTGCATGGATTGCGGCATTCCGTTTTGTAATAATGGCTGTCCAGTCAATAACATCATTCCTGACTTTAATGACTTGGTATTCCATAACGATTGGAAGAATGCTTTAGATGTTTTGCAATCGACTAATAACTTCCCAGAGTTCACAGGCCGCATTTGTCCTGCGCCTTGCGAATCTGCCTGCACCTTAGGTATTAATCGTGCTCCCGTCGGCATTAAGTCGATTGAGCATGCCATTATTGATAAGGGTTGGGAAAGTGGTTGGGTGAAGCCTCAGCCATCTACAACGAAGACTGGTAAAAAAGTAGCGGTTGTTGGTGGTGGTCCTGCTGGTATGGCGGCTGCTCAGCAATTAGCGCGCGTGGGTCATGACGTCACCGTGTTCGAAAAGAATGATCGTGTTGGTGGTTTGCTCCGTTATGGTATTCCTGATTTCAAAATGGAAAAGTGGTTGATTGATCGTCGTGTAGAGCAGATGCAGGCAGAAGGTGTGAAATTTGAAACTGGCGTTTTTGTTGGCAAAGAAGCCATGGGCGTTGAAGTAAAAAATTACTCTACTAAGACTGTATCGCCTGAGCAGCTAATGAAAGATTTTGATGCGGTCGTGATTAGCGGTGGTGCAGAGCAACCACGTGATCTGCCTGTTCCTGGCCGTGAGTTGGCTGGCGTGCACTATGCATTAGATTTTTTGATTCCACAAAATAAAGAGAATGCTGGCGACTTCAAAAATGAAATCCGCGCGACTGATAAACACGTTGTCGTCATTGGTGGTGGTGATACTGGTTCTGATTGTGTTGGCACATCTAATCGCCATGGCGCAAAACAAATTACTCAGTTTGAATTGCTTCCTCAGCCTCCTGAAGTCGAGAACAAGCCTTTGGTGTGGCCTTATTGGCCAACCAAGTTGCGTACTTCTTCTTCTCACGAGGAAGGTTGTGAGCGTGACTGGTCAGTAGGAACAAAGCGTTTTGAAGGTAAAAACGGCAAAGTAGAAAAACTGATTGGTGTTCGTTTGGAATGGAAGGACGGCAAGATGGCTGAAGTTCCAAACTCGGAATTTGAGATCAAAGCAGATTTAGTGCTTTTGGCTATGGGTTTTGTATCTCCAGTGCAGCAGGTTCTCAATGCTTTTGGTATTGAGAAAGATGCTCGCGGCAATGCCAAAGCGACCGTAGATGGCCAAAATGCTTATCAAACTAACGTTCCTAAGGTGTTTGCAGCTGGCGATATGCGCCGTGGACAGTCTTTAGTGGTTTGGGCAATTCGTGAAGGTCGCCAATGTGCTCAAGCAGTAGATGAGTATTTAATGGGGTCATCTGTTTTACCCCGATAATATCGGGGATATGAACACTGTCTACCCAAACTCTTTGGATGCAAGCAATCAATCTCTAGGCGAAGTGATCGTTTCTATTAAGAACGTCGACTTTTCCTATGCTCCAGGCGAGCGGCAGATTTTGTCTGGCCTCAATATGGACTTTCGTCGTGGCCAAGTAGTCGCAGTCATGGGTGGATCAGGCTGTGGCAAAACGACTATCCTACGTTTAATTGGCGGCCAATTTACTGCTCAAGCTGGGCAAGTCCTATTTGAAGGTAAAGATATTGGCAAGATGACAGGCGATCAATTGATGTCTGCGCGTCGTCGCATGGGCATGCTGTTTCAGTTTGGCGCATTGTTTACGGATTTGAGTGTTTTTGAAAATGTTGCTTTCCCATTGCGCGAACATACTGATTTAAGTGAAGCGCTTTTACGCTCTTTAGTATTGATGAAGTTAAATGCAGTGGGTTTACGAGGTGCTCGTGACTTGATGCCAGCACAAATTTCTGGCGGTATGGCAAGACGCGTTGCTCTCGCTAGAGCAATTGCTCTAGATCCTCCCCTCATCATGTACGACGAGCCATTTGCAGGTTTAGATCCAATTTCTTTGGGTATCACGGCGCGATTGATACGTGATCTCAACAATGCACTTGGCGCAACAAGTCTGTTGGTGACGCATGATGTTGAAGAAACGTTTGCAATTGCTGACTATGTGTATTTCATTGCCAATGGCCGCATTGGTGCGCAAGGCACACCAGCAGAATTAAGCAGTTCTAAGGATCCTTTTGTCAGACAGTTTTTGGATGCCGCTCCTGATGGTCCGGTACCATTTCACTATCCAGGGCAAAGCTTGGCAGAAGATTTTGGGTTGAGTGCGTAATGATTGTTCTAGATAAACTTCTCGATTTATTTGGCGACCTTGGATTTTTTGTTCGCCGTAATTTAAGTAGTCTTGGTCTTGCTGCAAGAATGTTTTCCGCAGTCATTTTACGTTCGGGGTTTTTGCTCAAAAGACCCCGCTTAGTAATTGATCAAATTCTCTTTATCGGCAATCACTCTTTCGTGATCATTGCAGTTTCTGGATTATTTGTGGGCTTTGTCTTGGGATTGCAGGGCTATTACACTTTAAATCGCTATGGCTCTGAACAGGCTTTGGGTTTATTGGTTGCACTCTCTTTGACCCGTGAATTAGGCCCAGTCATTACTGCCTTATTGTTTGCCGGCCGCGCTGGCACCTCATTGACCGCTGAAATTGGTTTGATGAAAGCTGGCGAACAGTTAAGCGCAATGGAAATGATGGCTGTTGATCCATTAGCTCGTGTGATCTCACCACGGCTTTGGGCTGGCATTATTTCAATGCCAATTTTGGCAACGATTTTTACCGCAGTAGGTGTTATGGGGGGTTATTTTGTCGGTGTTCCCCTCATTGGCGTCGATTCTGGAGCCTTTTGGTCTCAGATGCAGGGTGGCGTTGATCTCTTTTCAGATATTGGTAACGGCTTAATTAAAAGTATGGTTTTTGGTGTGGCAGTCACGTTTATTGCCCTTTATCAAGGCTATGAAGCTAAGCCTACGCCTGAGGGCGTATCCCAAGCCACCACCCGGACGGTGGTGATTTCGTCCTTATCGGTCTTAGCACTGGATTTCCTGCTAACCGCAATGATGTTCTCGAACTAGAAAGAATAAACTGGGGCTCTTATGAGAAAAAGTGCAATTGATATTTGGGTAGGAATCTTTGTTGCCATTGGTTTGCTGGCAGCTTTATTTCTTGCGTTAAAGGTTGGCAACATGAACGCGGTGTCATTTGCGCCGACTTATAAAATTTCCGCGCGTTTTGACAATATCGGCGGTTTAAAGCCACGCGCACCTGTGAAGAGTGCTGGTGTCGTCGTCGGCCGCATTGCCAATATTTCTTTTGACGATAAAACCTATCAAGCCACTGTTGTGATGACAATTGAAGACTCTTATAAGTTCCCCACAGATTCTGCAGCCAAAATTTTGACCTCAGGTTTATTGGGTGAGCAATATATCGGCCTTGAGGCTGGTGGCTCAGATGCTTTGTTGGCTGATGGTGGAAAAATTAACCAGACTCAATCAGCAATTGTTTTAGAAAATCTGATTAGCCAATTTCTATACAACAAGGCAGCAGATAGCGGTCAAGACAAGGGCACAGCAAAATGAATTTGTGGGTTCTTGATTTTCAGCGCAAGCTTAAGCATCTAGTCTTACTGAGTTTTGTTGCAGTCCTAATGGGCTGTGCCTCAATACCCGCAGGAGTTGAGCGCTCACCACAGGATCCTTGGGAGCCATTTAATCGTTCGGTCTTTTCATTTAACGAGGGCTTGGATGCCTATGTCTTAAAGCCAGTAGTAGCTGGCTACCGTTTTGTTTTGCCTGAGTTCGTGCGAGAGGGTATTTATAACTTCTTTAGTAATTACAGCGATCTCTATACCGCTTTGCAGAATATGCTGCAAGGTAAGCCTGACTATGCATTTAATGATTTGATGCGTGTAGTCGTCAACACAACCTTTGGTTTGGGTGGCCTTATTGATATGGCAACTCCAGGTGGTTTAGAGAAGCATAAAGAAGACTGGGGTCAAACCTTTGGTGTATGGGGTGTTCCTGCAGGCCCATACGTAGTATTGCCGTTCTTTGGGCCTAGTAACGTACGTGATACTTTTGGTACTGTTGCCGACCTAGAGACTGACTACTTCTTTAAATACATCAACCCGGTGGGCCTGCGTAATAGTCTTACAGGCTTGCGCGTTATTAATGCGCGTAACACGTATTACGAAGCCGGTGATTTATTAGACGGTGCCGCAATTGATAAGTACAGTTTCGTGCGCGATGCTTATATACAGCGGCGTCAGTATCAGATTAATCAGGGTCGTGATGATGAAGAGTCTACGATACCGATTTACCAGAATCCTTACGAATAAGTAGTTTGCTTGAGGGGGCTAAAATGAGCCTCAATCTAGATAAAGACAGCGAGATAAATAGATATGAAAAGTTATAAAAGAATCACTCAGTACTTGATAACAGGTTTGCTCCTAATCTCCAGTGCAGTGTTTGCTCAAACGCCAGACCAAGCAACCACTCCTGATGCCTTAATCAAAATGGTTGTCACAGATGTGATGAGTTCTGTAAAGTCAGATCCAGATATTCAAAAAGGCAATATTCCAAAGGTCGTAGATTTAGTTGAGAAGAAAATTGTCCCTTATACCGATATGCGCCGTACCACTGAAATGGCAATGGGCCCTAATTGGAAGAAGGCCACTCCTGAGCAGCAAAATCAATTGGTGATGGAATTCAAAAACTTATTAATTCGCACCTATTCTGGCGCCTTGAGTCAGCTGCGTGATCAGACTGTGCAATTTAAGGCCCTTCGTGCCGCTCCAGATGATAAGGAAGTGGTTGTCAAAACGGTTGTTATTGGTCGTGGAGACCCGGTACCTTTAGATTACCGTCTTGAGAAAACAGACAAGGGCTGGAAAGTCTATGACATGAACATCATGGGCGTTTGGTTGGTTGAGGCTTACCGAAATCAGTTTGCAAACCAAATTAGTCAAAACGGAATTGATGGCTTAGTGAAGTTCTTGCAAGACCGGAATAAGCAATTGGCTAGCACCAAGCCTGCAAATTCATAGCAAGATCAATTTAGATATTTAACGATGACCTTTTCTTTGCCCCAGACAGTTACACAGGAAAATGCTCTACAGCTTGAAAAAGAAGGCTTGTTAAATTTAGCTAATTTAAGAACGATTGACTGCTCTTTGTTAAAAGATTTTGATTCCACGGTATTAACTGTTCTATTGGCGTGGCAAAAAAAGATACAGACTGATGGCCATTCCCTTTCTGTAGAACATGCACCTGAAAAGTTGAAAGTACTAGCCAGTGTCTATGGTGTGTCTGCATTGCTAGGTTTGTAAGCACATGCAAGCTGCAATTTCAATTCAAAATATATCTAAACATTACGGAGATCTGCAGGCTCTAGATGATATTTCTTTAAGTATTGAGCCAGGTGAATTTTTCGGTTTACTAGGCCCTAATGGCGCTGGCAAAACGACGCTGATTTCTATCTTGGCTGGCTTAGTTACCCCAAACAAAGGCCATGCAGCAATTATGGGCGCTGATGTGCAAAAGACATTTCGGGAAGCGCGCCGCATGTTGGGTGTTGTGCCTCAAGAATTAGTATTTGATCCTTTCTTCACTGTTCGCGAAACTTTACGTTTTCAATCGGGCTACTTCGGTATTCGTAATAACGATACATGGGTCGATGAGATCATGGCTAATCTTGATCTCACATCCAAAGCGGATAGTAATATGCGATCTTTGTCTGGCGGTATGAAGCGTCGAGTATTAGTTGCTCAAGCTCTAGTGCATAGGCCCCCAGTGATTATTTTGGATGAACCCACAGCTGGTGTAGATGTGGAGTTGCGCCAGTCTTTATGGCAGTTCATTAGTCGCTTGAATGAAGATGGCCATACGATTGTGTTGACTACCCATTATCTTGAAGAAGCGGAAGCATTATGTCAGCGCATTGCTATGCTCAAGCAAGGTAAGATTGTTGCTTTAGATACCACAGCTAATCTCTTGGCTCGTCATGGTTCAGTAAAAAAAGATGGTGAAGGTAAAACAGATTTAGAAGAGGTGTTCGTCAACATCATGGCTGGAGTCAATTCGTGAAGCAGGGATTGAGTAGGCCGCCTTTAGAGTACGGCAGTGGCTTTCCCACATTGTTACGTAAAGAAGTATTACGTTTTTACAAGGTGGGGTTTCAGACCGTAGCTGCCCCGGTATTAACTGCTGTTTTATACCTTATGATTTTTGGGCATGTTCTCGAAGGTAGGGAAGTCTATGGCCGCTTAAGTTATACGGCATTTTTAATTCCGGGCTTAGTCATGATGAGTGTTTTACAAAATGCGTTTGCAAATACTTCATCTTCCTTAATCCAGTCTAAGGTTACGGGTAATTTAGTATTTGTTTTGCTTGCCCCGCTGAGCCATTTTGAGTTCTATGCAGCCTATATTTTGGCATCCGTGTTTCGTGGTGTGGTAGTGGGCTTTGGAGTATTTTTAATTACTGCCTGGTATGGTCTTCCCGCAATAGAGTACCCACTGTGGATTTTGACCTTTGCCTTTTTGGGTGCTGCTATTTTGGGTAGCCTAGGTTTGATTGCTGGTATCTGGGCCGATAAATATGATCAACTGGCCGCCTTTCAGAACTTCGTCATCATGCCTGCCACCATGTTGTCTGGTGTTTTCTACTCAATTCACTCCTTGCCACCGGCATGGCAGGTTGTGTCCCATTTC
>Ga0304729_1000237_pt1 | contig 39664 bp, 71 predicted proteins | sample C_131016_MF_Meta_FD_190475 | JGI IMG/M metagenome (GOLD analysis project Ga0304729, IMG submission 190475) | Freshwater microbial communities from Lake Croche, Canada to study carbon cycling - C_131016_MF_MetaG (v2) (version 2) | ecosystem: Environmental > Aquatic > Freshwater > Lake | place... | reverse complement strand
TTTCCATCCTCACCGTTGCCCCGGTGGAATTTGTTTTCTGCTGGCGCTAACTGCGACTGATGCACGGCGGCTCCTTATTTGTTGTCTTTGTCTAACGCTGCCAGCCGCTTCGTGAGGGTCGCCGCTTCCTTCGCGTAGACACGCGACAGGTGAAGGTTGTGTTTGATGCGGCGCTTCAAGTCTGCCACATCATCGTCCTTTGCTTCTATGTCCATCGTCGCTCCTATCTTTCGTTCAATTCGTTTAGAAGATTGTAAACCGTGCCAGTGCTGACCTTTAGCGCCTCAGCAATCTTGGCCTTGGTATAGCGCGGACGCCAGACAGTCTTGCCGCCGATCTTCTTGCGGACCTTTTCCTTGAGCATCTTTGCGCCCTTGGCCCGCAGCTTAGCGTCCAGCTTCTTGGGTGCGCCCAGCATGTGGCCCTTGTCTTTCAGGACGGCCATTCCGGCCTTGGTGCGCTCAATCGTAAGCTGGCGCTCAAACTCTGCCATGATCGCCAACATGCCAAGGACGAGCCGCCCTGTGGCTGTGGTGAAGTCAAAGGCTTCGGTCAGGGACTTGAACCCGGCCCCAGCCGCCTCAATCTGGGCTAGGCGCTCGTACAGGTCTTTTATGGACCGGGAGAGCCTGTCCAGCCGCCACACCACCAGCGTATCGCCGGGGCGCAGGTCTTTGATCGCCATGTCCAGTACCGGGCGGTTTTTCTTCGCGCCACTCGTGGCCGGTTCCTCGTGAACGTGAAAGCACCCGGCTTTTTTCAGCGCGGAAATCTGTAGGTCCAAGACCTGATCTGCGGTGGACACCCGCGCGTAGCCAATAAGTTCCCCTTTGGGGGCGGCGGTGGCGACTATTGTTTTCGTCAAATGGCGCATGGGCATTTATAGGCCGATTTGACAAAGCCTGTCAACTATGCTAGTATGCTTTTATTAGATGGAGGAACCGATGCGATTTCAGGATTGCAAAGAAGGTTTGGAAGCAAGGTTTCCGGGTTGCGAGATTTCGGACGATGGCTTTGTTATCCACGCAGTAGCCCCGGAAGGCCACACATGGGACGGCGATCTGCATGAGTACATTTTGGAATACAAAAGCGCCGTTTGGGGTTCTATTTGCAACCGTGGAAACGCAGTAAAAGAAGTGTTTGGCCGGGTCGAATTTAATGGCGCGCCGGTCAAGTGCGACGATACTTGTGAATGTCAACAATAAGGGCCAGCCATGAGAATTAACATCGAACAGGCCAGAGCGAAGCTCGCGGAGTGCCTTCTGGCCGCACAGTCTGGTGACGATGAACGCGCCCATTCTGTTGAGGACGCGCTGCACCATGCCGTCATTGACACAATTGCCAATGGGCAGGCGGACGATCCGCGCGCCTTGGCAGAGATTGCCGCTCGCACTGCTGGGATAGATTTCCAGCGGTGGTGCGCGTAACCATCAGAAAGGGCCGCTAAAGCTCCCGCTTAATCAGCGGCAGCAAATCCCGCAGCCGGATCACGCAGCGCCATTCCTGGTTGCTCTGCCGGAACGCGACCAGCGGTACATGATGCTCTGCACAGCAAGCCTCTATCTGGCGCACCCACTGCATGACCGCGAGGGTTTCATGCCGCTTGGCCTCTATGCGGAACTTGCCAACCTGCATGTCGTCGCCGCCCTCGCGGGCCTGGCCCAGCTTGCGCTTTATCTCGACGCCCAGCGCCTCAGACAGCAATGCAGCCAGCTCACGCTCTGCGCCGGCGCCTTTGTTGCGGGAGTGACGGCCGCCCATCAGATACGCTTTACTTTAAACGGCGTACCGTCGCGGTATCCGTGCAATATCTCATTCACGCGGCCTTGGTCTATGCCGTACGCCTTGGCTATATCGCGCTGGTGGCCGCCGCTGGTCTTGTGCGTATGCCGTATTTCGGCAACCATCTCTTCGGTGATGCGCTTGGCCTTAGCCCGCGCCACGCGGCCAAAGAACCGGCGCTTTGTGTCGTCAGCCAGTTCGTGCAATTCGCGGCAGCCAAACTCCTCCGCCAACTCATGCAGCCTGGCGCGTATCTCTGGGATTGTCTTGCTCAAAATGGCACCTCATCGTTAAGCTCCGGGTCGCTATACGGCTCAAGCACTGGCCCCTTGGGCGCGGCCGTTGTGCGCCTCTTGCGCCCGCCTGTAGCCTTCGCCGGTGGCCCATCGCGGAACGTGCTGCCGTCCTTAGCGATATAGTCAATATGGTTCGTGTCGCCGTCCACGGGTGTCAGGCCGGGCAGCATGTCGGGGATATACAAATGCCCCTCGCACCCTAGCTGCTGCTCGCGGGCGCTCAAGCCCTTGTCGTGCAGCGAGCAATGCCAGCGCCCGTCTGCGACCGGCGTGGAATGGCAGCATGTGCGGCAGTTCTTGTTCGCCCGCTCTTCCTGGTGGCAAAACTTCCATGCGTCGCACATCTTGCACTGCCAGTTCGCCGGGTCTTCGCTGATCTTTGCGGCTGGTGTCCTAGCGCCCAGTACGCGGCAAGCCTTGGTCAGCATGTCCTCGCCAACCTGCTTGTCCTCGTGCACCCACTCGCACCAAAGCTCGTCCGTGTCCTTGCACACCGCGATATACATGGCGCGGTCGATCTTCAGTAGGTTCATATACGTCTGCATCTGCGCGTAGTGCTGCGGCTTTGACGCCTTGACGCCCTTGGCCTTGGTATCGGCAAAGGACTTGGTGTTCATGGTCTTGCATTCCAGCACCGCCCAGGCCTTCGGGGCCTCTGGGAAGCCCTTGCCAATGCCGTCCACGGACCCGCCAAAATGGCCGCCAGCGTCGCGGCAGGCTATCTGCTTGCCGTCGTTGTCAATGTGCAGTTCCACGCCAATGCGGCGCAGTTCGGCATGAATGCGCGGCTCCTCCCGCCGGCCTGTCTCAAATAGCCGTAGCAGTTGCCCGCTAAAGCTAGGCGTGACAGCCCAGCGGAAGGTAAGCCACAGGTAGCGTTCGCAGTGATGCCCGATCAGGGACGCGCCAAGGTGCTCGCGCGGCGGTTCTGCCGCGTTGCGGGCAACGTAGTCGTCGTAGATGGCCTTGGCAGTCGTCTGCCTGGGTTCGGGTATCGCTACCATTTTACCGCTGCCACGGCTGCTTGGCGACGCCGGCGGAAGATGCCGCCTTGACCGCTGCGGGCTTGGACCCGGCGGCCTTCTTGTACCCGCGCACGGAATTGCGGGTCGGGTCCTTGCGGTCCAGCGCCAGGGTAATGGTCATGGGAATGTCGTGGAGCTGGTTGGTGTCCTTAAGCAGCGCCACGCCGCAAGCGTCAGACATGGCGTTCAAGGCGCCGCGGGCGATGTCTTCGGCCACCTTGTTCTCGTTGTGAATGTTCAAACGCTCCCAAATCTTACGCCCCTTGTAAGGGTCCTGCATGATGTTCAGCACAAACTCTACATACTCGCCCGTGCCGGACTTAGTTACCTTGGCCTCGCTGCTGGCGACAATAGCGAGATAATCGCCCGGCGGCAGCGGCTCAAAGCTGCTTACGGGCTTGTCATAGGTCGATGCGTCAAAGTCGATGATAGGCATGGTTTGGTTCCTTAGTTTCCGATTGCGTTGGTAAAGTCATCCCAGGTAAACGGGATGGTCTCAGGCATGGCGTAACGGTTCTTCGCCATGTAGGCAGGGCGCTCGCTGGTGTAAAGCAGCCGCTCTCCCGTGCTGATGCCGCGATTGTTGGTCTGGTTAAAGCCAACTGCGTCTTTTTTCACAATAGTCTTGTAGTTCGCAAACAGCACCGCGTCAGCCCACTCGCGTACCACGGCGTTGCTGCGCTCTTGCAGCTTCGGCTGGTAGCGGTCGTACGGCTCGACTTCGGGACTGTCGAAACGCTTAATGGTCGTATGCGCCAGCAGGATGACGATCATGCCCTTGTCGTTGCGCAGCGCGTTCAGCCCATCCAGAACCTCACGCCACTTCTGCGCAGCGATGATAGCGCCCTTACCATACGCCAGATCCTTGGCGTCGAACTTGGTTTCAATCTCGTTCTGAATGATAGCCTCCAGCCAGTCCAAGCTGTCGATCACCACGGTACGGAAGTCATGCTTGTCCGTGTACAGGCTGCCAATGGCGGTCATCACATCGTCGCTGCTTTTGCACAGCGGGAAGTGGTTTACCTGCAAGCTACCAAGCCCGTCTTCGGTCAGGATAAAGACCGGGTTCGGCGCCTGGCTGGCAAATGTCGTCTTGCCGATGCCCTCCACGCCGTACAGCATAATGCGCGGCGCGGCACTAGCCGTGCTTTTCTGGATGCTCTTAAGGTCAAAGCTCATTTTTCTTCGCTTTCAATTGTGATGGAGGTTTTGGCCGGCTTGACGGTCACGCCAATGGCGATACGCTTCCACCTCTCCGGGCTATCGTTGCGGATACGCTTTAACGCGGCCTCGTCCACAACAGTCTTGAACGGGCGTTCGGCCGTATCCCAGCCCTGCACAAGCGGATTGATAAGCTCGTAGTCGCCTTTGTAATTCAAGCTATAACGCGCCTTGATCCTAAGACCGTTACGCAGTTTGCGGTTAAATGTGCCTTCGTCCGCGTTGGCGCCCAGTAACCCTAGCAGGGCCTCTTCCACTTCAAGGCGTCGGAAGTTTGCGGCTTTCTCGGCTTGCTTATGTATCAGCCAATCCTCGGCCAGTTCTTCTAATGTATCAGGCGGCAGGTTTGTTCGCATCGTTGGGTTCCCCAGTTGGTTTGCGTAAACTGTATTGATTTTGGTTTGGCGTCAAGATGGTTTTTTAGAAATAATATGCTTGCGGCGGAATAATTATGCTGTACCGTCTGCCGCTTCGACGCAAGAGGAAACACAATGTCCCATATTAAAGGCCGGCGTGAGCCAGCTTACAGCATTGTCACCAGACTTGGTGGCGTCAGCAAGACGGCTACCATATGTGGTGTCTGCCCGTCCGTGGTTAGCCGCTGGCTGGTGGGCAAGAAGCAGTTCGGCACCTCCGGGCTTGTCCCGCAGCGTCATTGGCCCAGGCTGATGGCGCACTGCAAGCAGTTTAAAATCCCCATTTCACTCAGCGATTTGGCCGGCCTGAACGATAACAAATAAGCCTTGGGGGCAACGTGCTGAATAGCAGATTTTTAGAGTTAGCCTATGGGCCTGACTTCTTTGACGAGTATGGCTGGGTATGCACGTTCTCCGCGGACCCCAACGCCGCCGATGGTGGCGCATGGAAAGGCGCACCATACTGGCATGCCGCCCCGCAACAGCGCATCATAGACAACAGCAGCGAAGACAACACTTACTACAGCGTCGCCGTCTTTACGCACGACAAGGACGGCAAGAAGCGGCGTAGCAAAGACAACTTCAGCCGCCTGGCCGTGCTGGTCGCGGACGATATTGTATTGCAAGACCTAGAAGGCCGGCAGTCCTACAGGCTGGAGACTTCCAAGGGCTGCTACCAGGTTGGCATGTTTTTAGACCCGGCCGACCCGGACTGCAAAGACCTTCCACTAATTGATCGGCTTATGCAGCGCATGGCCGAGAACAAGCTGGTTAAACAGGACGCCAGCGGCGTCAATGCGGTGCGCTACGTTCGGCTTCCCAACGGGCGCAACAAAAAAGCCAGCCGCAACGACTGGCAGTGCATCCTCCATGACTGCGACGACGAGGACATTGTTTACCCGCTAAAGGACGCCGCGGCCGCGTTCGGCATTAACCTTGACGGCATCAAGAACGAGATACCGCAGCTATCCATTGCCTCCAAGGCCGAGCAATTCCGCGACAGCGTGACCGTGACGGGCGAGACGGCGCAGCTTTACCAGACGCTATTCGACCCGGATCCACGCAATCGTTCCTACCATGACCCGCTACTACGCCTGTCGGCGCAAATGGTAGCCAGCGGCATGAACCCCGGCGCCGTGGTTAACCATCTTCGCGGCATCATGCTCGCCAACATGCCGTCCGCGATTGACGAGCCAGAGCAGTTCGCCCGGCACTCGGCGCGCATGGACGAAATAGCGCGCATGACAATGGCCGCCCGCAAGTATGCCCCGCCGGCGCTAGAGCTAGACAGTACCGATCTGCTCATCAACCAAGCCACGCTCCGCGACCTGACCAAAGACATTCGCTGGCTGGTCGATGACCTTATCCCGGCCGACGCTATGGGCATGGCCTTCGGCGCCAGCGGCACGTTCAAGTCGTTCGTCGCTCTGGATCTGCTAATGCACATCGCGCACGGCAAACGCTGGATGGACCGGGACACAGACACAGGCCCAGTCGTCTACATGGCCGCAGAAGGCGGGGCCGGCATAGCCCGGCGCCTAGACGCCTGGAGCAAGTACCACAACATAGGCGACAGTCCCAACGTCAACATCTGCATCGTGCCGTTGCTGCTGTCGCTGGAAGAGCAAGTCGAAGCCTTCCGCGGCGCTATCCATAAGCTGCCCTACAAGCCCAAGTGTGTCGTTATTGACACACTTGCCCAGACCTTTGCGGGCGACGAGAACAGCTCGTCTGACATTTCACACTATCTGCGGCTCCTGAACGGGCACATAAGGGCCGCGTTTAATGCCACGGTCATTGTCATCCATCACACCGGCCACGCCGTCACCGAGCGGCCCAGAGGCTCCAGCGCGCTTACAGCGAACTTGGACTTCATGGTGTCAATCGCCAAGCCGACGCCAGACTCGCTGCACTGCATCATGGACGCCACCAAGCAGAAGGACGGCGAGAAGCTGAAGAACCTGATGTTCAAGATGCACCCGGTCGATCTTGGCAAGACCACCGCCGGCAAGCCCATTGGCTCGCTGGTCGCCGCGCATTGCGACGTCTACGAAACCCTGACAAGCAACGGCAAGGGGCTGGGCAAGACCGCTTTTGAGAAGGCCATGTTTACCGCAATGGAGAAGAACCCGGAGGGCGTTGGCGAGATTGACGCTTCCGCGCTGCGCGCCTCCACCATCCAGAACCCCAATTCTCGCGGGTCAGCCTGGACGCGGTTTGAGCAGAAATTCATTTACTGCGACCGCCCAGTGGTGGAGTTCGTCAACGGCCGGTATCGGCGGATCTCGTAGTGCGCAGCGCCCTGCCAGGAAACCGCCAGGAAAACCGGCAGGGCGCGCACTCAGCCTAGCGCGAGGAATACTAGGCCGGTTCCGTGTTCGTATTGCCGCCAGCGCGCGTCTTGCGCATCGCGTTCAGCTTACGATAATGCTCTGCATTGCCGCGGTTCTTTGCGGCCCCGCTTTTTGCGCCGCCCTTGGCGCCGATAGCCGCGTAATGCGCCTTGCGGTCGGCCGCGGTCTTGGCTTGCTTGCTCTTAGTCGTCATACGCCACCTGGTTAAGCACCGCCGCATAGCCGGCGATGTCCTGTATGCTGTCCGCGTGGATGCCGTGGCTCAACCGCGCCATCTTAACGTCCAACATGCACAGCACAACCTGCGCCGGCGTGATCTTGTGCCCCAGCGTGAGCGACCACCGCTTGGCGATGTTCTCCATGTTGTCGCGCGGGCTTCCGTATAGCTCGCCACGCTGCTGCACAATGGCGTCAACGGTGGATAGAAAGAGTTTCGGGTTCATGGCGTGTCCTTTGCGGCCGCGTCGATCATCGCCTGCCAGTTTGTTTCTATCGTGGCTTCCTGATTGTACGCCAGCCACACCGCCTGGGTGGGAACCCGCATGGCCTTTATGGCCGCTTCCGCGTAGGCATCAATCCGGCCCTTGGCGAACGTGGTCAGCAAGTCGTATTCCTGCTGTGGGCAATCCCCGACCCGCGTGGCCTCGTATATTGCACGCGCCACCTTATCCTTCATGCTTTGCGTCATGGCTTGGCCTGTTTCGGGTACTTCTTCGACATGGCCGGGATCATCTCCATGACATATTCCAGCCTGTCGTCCTCTAGCGTTCCGTGAACCGCCCGCTTCGCGCGCCAGGAAGAGAACGCCGGGATGCCTGGCGGCGGCTTGAAAGGCTGTTCGGGTTCGCTCATTTGCCGCTCCATAGCAGAAAGCTGAACAGGATAAAGCCTAGTACGAGGGCGCCTGTCATGTTGCTATCCTCCTATATTCCGCCTTGATGGCGTCAAACATGCCCCTGCAACAATGGCACGGGCTGTGACCTTCCGGCGTGTTGTGCCGCACCAGCATCTCCCGCAGCCACTCATCCGTAATCGCCATAATAGCGCGCCTCAGATAAACCGCCCGCGTGAAGGCTGGTATGTCCGCCCTTTCGGCTTCCGTGGCGGTTGACCATGCCAGCTCGCGCACGGTGGGCGGTTGTGCCTGTTCCCATGCTATGCTCATGGCTTCCGCCGCTTTATCGGCAGCACGTTGTTGGCGTCATACTCGCGCCGCTTGAATGGCCAAGCGGTGCTGGGCTTGGGCGGCGCCACGCTGGCCTTCGCCCGCTCGCGCCAGGCGTGGTTGACGTATTCTTCCGCGCCAAGCATGAACTGCACGGCCTGTAGTTCGTCGCGGTGGTAGGTTGTGCGGTGGATCATATCTTCACCTGCTGGCCCTTGCGACGCAGCACCTGCGCCAGCCGGGTTGTCTTGGATCCAGGCGTCTTCGCGCCCGGCGTGATGGGCTTGCCGGTCTGGCGGGCGTCCGTGTCGCTGGTTCCGCCCGTGTTCTTGGCGGTCTTGCCGGCTGCGCTTAGGTTGGGGGTGTAGGGGGATTTCATATGTATCTCCTAAGTGTGGTGGTTTTCCCGTTGTACTTCAACAAAATGTCATTCCGCATTTCTTTATGGTCTAAAAAAAACTCAACGATGACGCCATCAAGCGCGGCTTGAACTACCGCAACGGGTTCCGTTATGTGGCGGCCATCGCGTAAGAACTTATCAATCTTGCGAGACGTCCGGTCCCATATGCCGCCGCAGCCCTTAATCCCATACTTGGCGTTTATGTCTTGCACCGCTTCGCAGCGAAATTGCATGTCCTTCCATACCGCCGCATTGCGTTCTACATTTTCAGGAGTTGACGCCCCTGGCGGCTTTTGGATACCCGTTCCGTTGCAATGGTGGCAAGACCTAGACATTGCGCGCCTCTTCCGCAGCTCTCTGTTTCGCCCGGCATAAGTGGCAATCGTACCAGTCCTTGACGGGCTTGCCGTGGTTCCGCACTAGATCAAACCTTGCCAACGCGCCATGCGGTAACCAGTTACCGCAGCGGCAACGGGCGCTGTTCCGCACAGCGCGGAGGTTCGTTACGCCGCTTATTCCGCGGATCATGCTTCACCCGCTGGCGTGTACCTACGGAGTAAATCAGGCTCGAACCATCGATCTTGATACACGCCGCGCTCATCAAACCAGCAGCACAACGCGCCCCACGAGAAATGCTGCGTCATGCCGAGCCCCAAAAATGGTTCAATTGGCGGCTCGTATTCTTCCCATTTCATAACGGTCATTAGCGGGCCGCCTGATTTTAGAATGACAACATCGCCGCGCTTCCAGAGCCAGCCCGCCGTCATGCCGGCACCACAACAAACCGCCCCAAGGCGTCCCAACCGTTTTCCCCGGTCGGCTCATAGTGGACGCTATAGAACCTGCCCTGTTCTCTAGAAAGAGCGCGCGCGGCCTTCCAGGCTGCGGCATGAACCTTGGCGTCTTTGTTTACAGCATCGAATGCGGTTTTGGTTGTCATTGGCGGTTTTCCTCTTTGGCGGTTAAATGAACGTGAGCAGCAACGCTAGCACAATTCCCCAGAACAAGGCAAGCGCGGCTAGGGCAGGAATGCATCCGTGAAATTGATGGTGTGGGTTCATGGCGTGTTATCCTTCCGTTAGGTTAGAAGCAGCTCCCGCAAGAACAATGGTCCTTGCCGCCGCTTTTGCAGTAGTCGCTTGCATCGTGCGGCGGGTGGAAATTATTGCCTTCCGCGGCTTCCGCATCGCAATAGACGCAATCGCCAGGCGCGGCCTTGTGTCGGCGACGGCCGGGCTGGCGGGGGGCTGGGGCGGGGTTATCCATTGGTATGGCCTTCCGCCGGGTAAAATGTGGCGATGTGGCTTTTTGGTAGTTCCGCCGGTGGGGCGCTGCGGATAACATACATGGGCGCCCCTATGCGGTTGAGATTGTATACCGCAAAAGGTTTGCCGTCCCTGTTCGCCAGGCGCTGCGCTTCCGCGCTAATCCTGTCCAGGCTCATTTGCACACCACCACGCCGCGCGAGTAATAGGATCCGGCGTCTTCGCCTTCCGGGACATCGCCCGGCCGCAGAATGTATAACGCGGCGCCGCGCGGATCGCCTTGGACATAGCTTGTCAGCGTAGGGTATCGGCCCATTATCGCTTTAAGCCTGCGCAGGGCGCCGGCTTCCATGTCGGGAATAGCATAGCGAGTGCGGCCGTATTTGCCGCCATTGTCATAGGTGCGGAAAGGCTTTCCCGTGGCTTCGTCCCGCTCGATGCAAGTGCCATCGGCCGCGCCACACTCTCCCTCATGCCAGCGGCTTAGCGTCATGCTAATCCGCCGGAGGTCAAATGCGTCTCTGTAGGCGATGCCTATGCCTTGAAGGGTTTGAATGCAGTTATAAGGATGGCGTTTCATTCTGGCGGCTCCTTTTGGAGGTTTCGGGCTCTTTATGCTTCCCGTATAAGCCCCCGCCATTTTGTGCGACGGGGGCTTAGGCTGCAGGCGTTAGGCGGCTTTCTCTAGGCTCATAGCAGCATTGACTTCGGACAATTCGGCCGGCGTTAACAATTCTAACACGCTGGCATATTGCGCGTCACGGTGACGAACAGGCATAACCACCCCAACAATACCTTGCGCGCCAAAAGCCAGAACGCCTGGGCCGGCGCCGTTATGGTGCAGCGTGGGCGCGCTGATACTCATTAGCTTGGCGAACTTTTCAAAGACTCCAAGCTGCATCCCGTCATATTGCGCCAATTCGCCGCTGCATTCGACCGGGATCACGCGCGCATAATCTGGGAACTTCCCGTCAACATGCGCGGTCATGCCCGTGATAGTGCCCGTAAACTGTAAAAGCGTATTGTCGGCGTTTACCGTCATGCTGGCGCATGTCTCATACTTTCCCGGCTTTTGCGCCTTGATCCAGTCGCGCGGGATAATCCAATCGCCGCAAAGGGTGTTTTCCTCGCTGCTATCCTGTTTGGCGTGCAAGAGCCTGTGCCCGTCCGTTGCGACATAAGTAACGGTATGGGCGCGCACCTGTACAAAGACGCCCTTTAGGTAATAGCGCGTTTCCTCGTTAGAAGCCGCAAGGTTCACGGCTTTGAGTGTGGCAATGTCAATTTGAGCTTGCATAGGTTTAATCCTTGTTTGGCGGTTATCGTGCCTTTAGGCCGCACGGGAAACAAGCGGGGGTGGGCCGCTTGTGACCAGTGCAGTCTACGCCTTGGCGCGGCCCACCTGAATGAGGCAATAGCCGCCCCATCCCATACACATTGCGGCTAATGCTGCGCTTGCGAGGGCGGGGGTGCAGAACGCGCCGAATTGGCTTTCCAGAACATGTACAGCGTCAATCGAGATAAAGGCGGCCGCGAATAGGCCAATGGCGGTTAGGGCGTAGGCTGTGTTGTGGGTCATGGCGGTTATCCTTTTGGCGGGTTAAAAATTCCAAGGTTGCGCGGCTTCAGCAAAAGCCAGGCGACGCGCCGACGCTTTATCGCTGCAATATGCGACGGAAAGAGCGTCGCGGAGGCTTGGACCGTTGCAAATGGTCAGAACGTAATTCAAGCCAGCGTCGCGGTCTTTTTTGCCGGCTTTGGTAAGGTGGGCAGTTTTCATGGGGCGGTCTTTCCTTTGGTTCAACGCAAGCGTTATTGCATCGTTTGGCTTGCGTTGCAAGCTTGCGTTGATGGCTTGGTGTTCACATGATGTTACAACGCAAGCTGAATAATAACCCTAGTGCGAGTGTGTGTACTGCCGGGGTCACTGTTTGTTCTATTTTGAGGTATCCAAAACGGGCACTTTCGTGAGAGATCGTGTCCATTTTGGATACTTTCACATGAGATGGAATGAAAACATTACGTTATTTCGAATAATCTGTGCAATTTGTCCCGAATTGTTCCGCCAATTGGCACATTGTCCCGATTGTGCGGGGGTACGTAGTACCCGCACGGGACAAGCCGGGACAGGCTTTGCACGGGCGCCAGCGAGGGCGGGGAACGGGAGGAAAGCAGGCACCCAAAGGCACCCTGATAGGCACGCCTGGAGCCGCCTGGGGACGCTATGGCCGGCGGCCTATGGGTGACGCGCCATGCCGGCCGCGCTGCTACGGGTGCGCGCTATTGAGGGGCGCGGGCTGGCATGAGCTGGGTAGTCGGCGTGGCATACAGGCACCGTTGCAACTAGGCATTGCATTACTGCCATCCCGCGCTACAACCTAAAACGCTATGCTATTGGTAACGCGTGCTTATTATCATCATCCGCGTATAATTCTATATTATGAGCAATCCGCATCCGCACGCAAAAAGATATATCCCCTGTATGCATACAGTGAAAACATGACCCCCCGCCCCCCTCTCGAACCCGGTGGGCCCCCTGGCTCTATGGCTACCGGCTGGCCGCACGAATATTTTTACCCTACCAAGCCTTGCTATTTCCGCAGCATTGTGCAAACGGGCAAAGCGGTATAGTATTGTCCAAGCAACCGGCAACAACTGGTCAAATAATGAAGCCAAGCAGCATGAAGCGGCCTCACGGGGCGAAGAAGCGTCGCAGTACGAAGGCGACACAGAACGCCAGGGAGGCCATTGCGCAGTTTGTTGACAACAACAGCGACCGGCTTCAGTCGCTTTTGGACGCGATTGAGGCCCAGGACGGCCCGCGGGCTGCCTTTGCGGCGATTACCGATATGGTCGAATATTCAGTACCTAAGCTCGCTAGATCCGAACACACTGGCGCGGACGAGGGCCCGATTACGCTGGAAGTGAAGTGGCTGGACGGCGCCTTAAACAAGGTCATCAAGCCAAAGGCCGCGAAATGATCCCAGCGCCGCACATGCCGGAACGCTCGGCGTTGGACGAGATCCGCCAGCTTATCAAGCAGATGCACACTGCGGCGCGCCCGGACGCTATCAGCCGGGAGATTATGGGCCGGGCGAGCCACCGCATTGATACGTTGTGCGGGGCGTACATGAACGCGGACATTTTTGACGCGATGGCGCAGTACAAGCTGTCCAAGTACGAAACGCGGCTTGCGGAGGCGTTGTTTAGCAATCCTGGCCGGCTGCTGTCGAAGTCGGCGCTTTTTGACGCGCTGTACTTTGACCACCGTGACGAGCCGACATCTGACATTGTGAACGTGTGGGTGTGCAAGTTGCGGAAGAAAATCAAGAACAGCCCGTACGACATTGAGAATTTGCATGGCATGGGCTACCGCGGCGTCATAAAGCAAGTGGCGCCAAAGTAATGAGTTACCTGGACGACGTCATGCGTTTGATGCTGGCGGCGACGAGGGACGAGCCTGAAGAGCAGCGTATTGAGACTATCCGGGCCGCGTTGAATTGCGCGTACCGGCGTGTACAGAACAAAAGCACGTTTCAGACTGACCGTGAATGGGAGCGTATCATGGACCGCGCGCACGGTTTCAGGCAGTACAGGGTAAATTAGTGGCAGAAGTAGATCCCCAGATGTTGGCGGCAGTGTTGGCGCGGGTACAGGCGCCGGCGCCTACCGCGCGACCGGATCCTACCGACTTTACGGCTATGCTAAACACGCCGTTGCCGGCGGAAAAATCTGGTGGGTATCCAAATTGGCTACAATCGTTGCCTGAAGACATGGACCGCACTGGCCGCAACTACGACCTTCAAGGCGCGTACTTGGCTGGGCTTTCTACGGCTGACAATGGGCATTTGCCAGATACGTTCAAAAAGCCAAACCACCCGACATTTAGCAATGAAAGCAAATATAGCGGCAAAGACTTTGGCACGGGCGGCCAATGGAGCCAAAACCCGGACAAAACATGGTCTTTCGCGGTTTCGCCAGACCAGCTTAAGATTAGTGACCCGCGCGCCATTGCGGACTATTTTAAGAACAACGAGCCTACTGGAACGCTGATTATGCCGGGCGGCAACTAGATGGCCGTTAAGAGCATCACCATTGACTACACCCCCCGCGACGCGTTCAGGGCCTTTCATGCCCGTACGCAGCGTTGGGCCTGCTTGGTGGTGCATCGCCGCGGCGGCAAGACTGTGGCGGCCGTCAATGATTTGATCCGCGCGGCTTTGATGTGCCGGTCTGAATTTCCGTTGTTTGGGTATGTGGCGCCGTACCGCAGCCAGGCTAAGAGCGTTGCTTGGTCATACTTGAAGTATTACGCGCAGCCGATTACGGCGGCGGTAAACGAGGCGGAGCTTGAACTGACGTTGACGACGGGTGCGAAGATCAAGCTGTTTGGTGCGGATAATGCGGACGCGATGCGCGGATTGGGCTTTGACGGCGTTTTGCTGGACGAGTATGGGGATTTCCGGCCTAGCGTTTGGGGCCACGTTATACGCCCTGCACTGTCTGACAAGCAGGGGTGGGCGGTCTTTATTGGTACGCCAAAGGGCAAAAACCAGTTCTGGGACGTGTACGACGACAGTACCCGCAGCGACGAATGGTTTACTCTAAAGCTGCCGGCAAGCAAGTCAGGCATCTTGCCGGAGCAAGAGCTTGATGCGGTCAAGCGGCAGATTACGAAGGACCAGTACGAGCAAGAGTATGAATGCTCGTTTGAGGCGGCCATTTTGGGTGCGTACTACGGCACGGAAATGCGTGAGCTGGAGGAAAAGGGGCAGGTTACGGAGGTCAACTACGACCCCAGCTTGCGGACTTATACGGCGTGGGATCTGGGGCGCAAGGACGACACGGCTATCTGGTGGTATCAGATGGTGCGCGGCGAAGTGCACGTCATTGATGCCTATTCAGTTTCTGGCGCGGACATTGAGGACATTGCCAAGGTTGTGATGTCCAAGCCGTACCACTACGGGCAGCATTACTTGCCGCACGATGCGCGGGCCAAAACGCTGGCGAGCAACGGCAAGTCTGTGATTGAGCAGCTTGAGAAGTTCTTGGGCATTGGCGATATGTCCATTGTGCCTAACCTGAGTGTGCAGGACGGCATCCAGGCGGCGCGTATGATGCTGCCAAACTGCTGGTTTGACAAGGCAAGGTGCCGCAAGGGTGTTGAGGCGCTAAAGCAGTACGAACGCGAATTTGACGAGGACAACAAGGTATTTCGCGCAACGCCGAAGCACAATGGCGCGAGCCATTACGCAGATGCGTTTCGGATGCTGGCGATAGCGCAGCGCGAGGAACAGCCGGCGCGTAGAGTATTCCCTGACCGTCCATTGATTGTGGGGCCGGGTAATATGGCAAGTTTGGAAGACATGTACGCTGGTGCAAAGCGTCAACAAAAAAGGATGAGAGTATGAACTTGAATGTATTTAGACCGTCTACCGGCACAACCAAGACCCTAAGCGCCACCAATTCGTCTGGCAGCGTTACGTTTGACGCCAAGGACGTACAGAGCAGCACCAACATTGGTGGGCATCAGATTATCCGCGCGTACAACGCTGGTACGCAGATTGTGTTCTGCCGTTGGGGCGCCGGTGCGCAGACAGCTACGACTTCTGACATGCCGCTTATCCCTGGCGTAGTCGAGACATTTAGCAAGGCGCCCGGCGACGACACGTTTGCTGGCATTACGGCGTCTTCGACCGCGACGGTCTATGTGACTTGCGGCGAAGGGGCTTAACATGGCAATTCGCGGTAGCAGTTTTGTTCCGGGTCAAACGCCGGGCACAACGACCAACGACAACGCCGCGGCCGGCAATGTCGGGCAATATATCGAAAGCGTGGTTGTGTCGGGCTCTGCTGTTGCGGCCACAAGCGCAACACAGGTAAATGTAACGTCTATTTCGCTGACGGCCGGTGATTGGGACATCGAAGCGTCGATCACAACTATTCCGGCTGGTGGCACAACGCAATCAGTTTTAATTGGCGGCATTAGCGCGACTACCGCGACGCTTCCGGCAGTGGAGTTGCGGACCTACGCCCAGCCTGCGATAAACGCCGGCACGAATTGTTCGATTTCATTCCCGCGAACTCGTGTGTCTATCGCCAGCACCACAACGTATTTCCTTGTTGCCGATATTTTCTTTGCCGTTAGCACGCTTGGTGTCTGCGGGTTCATCAACGCGCGGCGGGTTCGTTAAACAATGAGCGGTGTAAGTAATCCATATCGTTACCAGTACGAGCATGTTGCGGCGTCACAGTCGGCACAAGTGCTTGGCACGACTGGTGCGATTGGTGATTATTTGCATCGCATTGTCATTACGGTTTTTACGGCCGCGTCTGCACAAGTGCAGATTGTTGATGGGTCTGGCGCCAGCATTCTTACGCATACCATTTTGTACAATACGCCCGGTGGCGGCACTGGCGTGTACAACATTGAATTAAACGCCATATCTCAGAACGGCGCGTGGAAGATTACCACGGGCGCAGGCTCTGAAGTAATGGCCGTCGGCATCTTCAGCGCGTAGGAAATAGCAAATGCCTTGGTCCCCATCGCAGCATAGGCTTTTTGAAGCCGCGGCCCACGACCCGGAGATTGCCAAGCAAAAGGGCATTCCGCAGGCTAAGGCTGCCAAAATGGCGTCTGAAGGCATCAAAAAAGGGCCAAAGATGGCCAAGGTTTTAAAAGGATACAAAAGTGGCTATTGACCCCAGAGTTCTTGCGTCCGTGATGCAACGGATGCAACCCAGTTCGCAGCCCGTTGCTCCTCAGATCGGTGCTGCGCCGCCCCCAGACGATGGCGTGCCCCCAGGCCCGTCGTCCGGGGGCGTGCCACAAGGCGCAATGCAGGGCATGGCCCCGCAGGGAGCGCCGCAGACGCCCGTGACTGTGCAGGGCACAGTTATGATGGGCCCGGCCCAGCCACCGCGTATGATGGCCCCTGGCGGTCCCACTATGGACAACAGCACAGTTGGTGGCCCGCCTCCGATGGGCGGTCCTCTGGGCGCGGGCTCTCGCCCGCTGCCTCCCACCATGCCGATGCGTAGGTAGATAATATGGCAGAGCGGGCAACGCCTGAACTTGAGAAGTACTTGGACGCCGTTGCGACTTATGACAACGAGTTTAAGAAGTGGGACGCGCGTACCCGCAAGATACTTAAGAAGTACCGGGACGACGGGCGGTCGTCTGGGGCGAGCGAAACCGCCAAGTTTAACATTCTTTGGTCAAATGTTCAAACACTAATTCCCGCGGTGGCTGCACGGCTACCAAAGGCAGATGTTGCGCGGCGTTTTGTGGACAATGATCCGGTGGGGCGCGTCGCGGCTCTGCTGTTGGAAAGGTCTTTGGATTATGAAATTGAACATTACACAGATTTTCGGTCGTCTATGCGGCATTCGGTGGAAGACCGTTTCCTTGGTGGGCGTGGCGTATCCTGGGTCAGATATGAGCCACACATCAGAGAGCAAACCGGAGTTGGCGACCCGGCTGAAGACGACGGCTACCAAGTCACGGAAGACGTTGAAGCCGAAGGTAGCGAAGACCAAACCGCCGGCCAAGAAGAAGCCCCAGAAGAAATAGCCTACGAGTGTTCGCCCACTGACTATGTGCATTGGAGCGACTTCGGTCATTCTGTGGCGCGCACCTGGGAAGAGGTTAGCTACGTCTGGCGCTGGGTCTATATGACCAAAGAGGCGGTTGCGGAGCGTTTTGGCAAGGACATTGCCAAGAAGATCCCGATGGACAACGGGCCGGAGAAGCTGGACAAGAGCCAGCTAGACAAGGCCAAAGACAAGGCCAAGATCTGCGAGCTATGGGACAAGGAGCGCGGCGTTGTTGTTTGGTTTTCAAAGAACTACCCGGACACGATTGACGAACGCGACGACCCGCTGAACATTGAGGGCTTCTTCCCTTGCCCGCGGCCGCTTTATGCCACCACGACCAGCGATAGCCTTGTTCCGGTGCCTGATTTTGTTCTGTATCAGGATCAGGCAAACGAACTAGACATTCTGTCTGACCGTATCGACGGCTTGGTTAAGGCCCTGCGCGTCCGCGGCGTTTACGACAGCAGCCAGCCAGCGTTGCAGCGGCTTCTGACGGAAGGCGACAACAATACGTTGATCCCCGTTGAGAAATGGGGCGCTTTTTCTGAAAAGGGCGGGCTGAAGGGCACAATCGACCTTTTGCCGCTGGACACCATCGCAACTGCGTTGTTGCAGTGTTACCAAGCGCGGCAGGACATCAAGGGCCAGATTTACGAGATTACGGGCATTTCGGACATTATCCGCGGCCAGTCTGCGGCATCTGAGACTGCTACGGCGCAGCAGATCAAGGGCCAGTATGCCGGGTTGCGTCTAAAGTCCATGCAGGAAACTGTGGCGCTGTTTGCCAGCGAGCTTCTGCGGATCAAGGCCCAGATCATCTGCCAGAAGTATCAGCCGCAGACTATCCTTGCCTATGCCGCTGCGGAGCAACTGAGCCCAGAGGATCAGCAGATGATCCCCCAGGCGCTACAATTGCTCAAGAACAAGCCGTTGCAGTCGTTTCGCATTGAAGTTGCGGCGGACAGCTTGGTGCAGATCGACGAAAACCAGAACAAGCAGGACCGTATGGAGTTTCTGAACGCCTTTGCAAACTTTATGCGCGAGGCCGTTCCGGCCGGGCAACAGGCGCCTGAAATGGTGCCGGCGCTCATGGCGATGATGAAATACGCTGTTGGCGGGTTTAGGCAGGCCAAGACGATTGAGGGCACTATTGACCAGGCATTGCAGCAGTTGACGGCTAAGGCGGCACAGGCGGCAGCAAACCCGCAGCCGCACCCGGAGGAAATCAAGGCCAAGGCCGATATGGCGCAGGCACAGGCCAAGGGGCAGGTGGATATGCAGGTTGCGCAGGCCAAGGCGCAAGCCGACTTGGCAGCCAGGCAGGCTGAAATGCAGGGCGAGGCTCAAATTGAGCAAATCAAGGGGCAGAACGCAATCGCTTTGGACGCGGCACGGTTTGAACACGAAAAAGAGCTAAAGTCGCAAGAATTGTTGTTCAAAGAGGCGTACGACAAGTGGAAAGTGCAGTTTGAAGCTGCGACAAGTATTGTCATCGCCCAGATTGCGCACCCGGAGGTTGACCCGGCCGCGGAACAGGCAGAACAGGCAGCAACAGAAAACGTTGTCAAGGGGCTTGGCGAAACCATGCAGACTACGTTGAACAGCGTCGCTTCTTCGCACCAGGACCTTGCCAAGTTGCATACGGACGCAATGGACAAGATCAGCACGGCAATGCAAACAATGAACGCCCCAAAGCGTGTTGTTCGCGGACCTGACGGGCGCGTGACCGGCGTAGAAACAGCAGAATGAGTAATAAAACAGCCGGTACAGGACATTTTTTGATACCGACCGCGCCGGCGGCGGGTACATCTTGTACGTCTGGCGCGGCCAACGTGTTTACGACAGCCTATGTGCAGCTTATCGCCAGCACGGCGGCGGCGTTGTATATAACTGGCATCTATGTGGAAGCCGCTGCGGTATCGGCTGCAACATATAAAGTGTTGCAACTGGCCACGGGCGCGGCGGCTTCTGAAACAATAATAGGCCAATATCTGTTTGCGCCCGAAACGGGCAGCGCCACAACGCTTACTTACCGTCCCATTTATCCGTTTATTCCCGTTGCAACGACCACCCGCATTTCATGCAAGACGGCTGATAGCGTGGGCGCGCAGGCCAATCTGATAACGCTGGAGTGCATTGCGCAGTCCAACGTGGTGAACGACGGTATCACTGTTGGCACGGTAAACCTTGTAAATACAGCCACCACAGTTACCAACCAACTTACGGCAGCGGCGGTAGCGGCGGGTGTCTGGCGCGACACGGTAGCCGCCGATTTTACTCAAGCATCATCCGTTGGGATTTCAGTGATGAACGGCGTGGCTTTGGGTATTGGCTTAAAGATAAATTCTTACACTGGTGACACGCCACAGAGCGGCGACAATTTTGCCCGCCTTGGCGCGGCGGGTGCTGGGCTTACCGCACTTGGCGATACGCGAATTGCCAATTTGGACGCTGTTGTATCTAGCCGTCTTGCGGCGGTTAGTTATTCAATACCACCATCTGCCGCAGCAATTACGACGGCAGTGTTGACCACGCCAATGACAGAAAGTTACGCGATTATGCACGCCGCGCCGACATTGGCGCAAATTCATTTTGAAAAACGGGCATTGCTGGCGGAAAAAGCCGTGGCTGGGACGGTTTTGACTGTAAACAAAATTGATGGCACGACGGTTGCGGAAACTTTTACTCTTAACGACGCCACGGCGCCTACCGCGATAACGCGGGCTACTTAATGTCTGTCGCGGCAATTATTACAGAAGGGATCGGCCCTGGCGGTACGGTCCCATTTCTGCTTATGGGCGGCCTTTCACAAGGCAAAGCCCCCGTTATCTTTGTTGGCGATACCCACGACGACGCCAAGAAACATGATAAACGCGCCCGGCGGCTGGTCAAAAGGCACCGGGAAAAGAATGAACTAAGGACTCAGCAAGTAATCGCGGCCTTTGAGCAAGTAATCGAAGGCAAGCCGATTATACCTGTAGAGGTGGCTGAAACCATAGTTAAGTCTTTGGAAGTAAACAACAAGTTTACAAAAACTGACTTTGCAGACCTGCAAAATCAATTAAACGTAGTTCAAGCATTGTGGAACGAATACTTGGCAAATGACGACGAAGATGTTATTTTAATGCTATGAGCCGCAGCCGATCACTTTACGACCGCAAGGGGTTACTTGCCGAATACATAGATGATGTGGTAGTATATTACCGCGACGGTGATTTGGGTCGGGAAACCGCATCCGGTCCCCAAGTCGTCAAGGACATTGAGCCATACCAGTCTATGGTCACTGGCGAAATGATTTCGGGCCGAAAGCAGCACAGGGACCATTTACGCGCCCATAACTGCATAGAAATCGGCAATGAGAAGATGGAGTCCAAGCCGGAAGCCCCCAAGGGGCCGTCGCGCAAGGAAACTCTCCATAGAATGCTTGCAGATGTTGGGGACCGCGATATTCAGCGGATTATTCAACAGACCATCAGGGAGCGTAGATGAGCGTCGAAGATCAGGAAGTCGCCCCACAGGCAGACCGCCGCGATATGCTCGCAGAGCAGCTTGACGCCATTGAGACGCCTGAAGCCGTAGAAAGCTCCCCGGATCCCGTAGAAGCCAAATCTGACAGAGCCAGGGACGAGGCCGGCAAGTTTGTTGCCAAGGCGCCAGAGGCCTCTAATGAGGCTGCCGCGGCCCCCGTAGAGCCAGCCGCCCCCGTAGAGGAGCCCGTCTGGAAGCGCCCGCCTAATAGCTGGAAGCGCGATTATCACGATGTCTGGGCGTCGGCCGACCCGCGGCTGCAGGAATATGCCTACCAGCGCGAAGAGCAGATGCGGGCTGGCGTCGAGCCGCTGAAGACCAAGGCTGAGGTTGCCGACAGGTTCAATCAGACGATTGAGCCGTACATGAACACCATTCGGGGAATGAATATCGACCCCATGCAGGCCGTAGCTGGCCTGATGAACACTGACCACACGTTGCGCAATGGCAGCCAGGAACAGAAACAGCAGGAGTTTCTGAAGCTCGCCCATTACTACGGCATCGACCTTAACGGCGCCGCTGTGCAGCAGCAGCCTGTCGCCGCACCAGAATACTATGCGGTGCAGAACGAAATTACGCAGCTTAGAGGGCAACTGAACTCGTTTCAGCAGGCCCAGCAGGCAGCGGAAGAAAACCAGATTTTGGCAGAAATCAACAAGTTTGCGCCAAATAAGGAATTCTTTGAAGACGCACGACCACTGATGGTTGACCTTTTACAAAAGGGCCTCGCAGTGGATCTAGAAGACGCCTATGAAAAGGCGGTACGCCTCGACGACACGCTATTCAATACCGTGCAGTCGCGCCGACAAGCGCAGACTACATCGGCAAAGGTAGCAGTCGCTGACAAGGCTGCGAAGGCAGCTAAGGCGGCAGCGGTTAGTGTTAAAAGTTCCACACCCGGAGCGGCGACTACTACCAAAGCGCAAGATAGGCGTTCAAGGCTCGCGGAACAATTCGAGGGCTTAGATGAACGCTTTTGATGAACTGAAAGGATAGACTATGGCTTTCGCCAATAGCTCCATCAGCGACATCATTGCGACAAACATTCAGAGTCGTACTGGTGAACTGGCTGATAACGTGACGAACAACAATGCGTTGCTCCGTCGCCTGAAAGACCGCGGTAACGTCAAGACTTTCTCTGGCGGTAACGTGATTTTGCAGGAAATCATGTATAATGATACCACCACGAACAACACCAACAGCTACAGCGGCTTTGAAGTGTTGAACGTGTCCCAGAACTCGCCCATCAGTGCGGCACAGTTCGGTATCCAGCAGTATGCGTCTGCCGTGTCGATTTCTGGCCTGGAAATGATCCAGAACAGCGGCAAGGCGGCCATTATTGACCTTCTGGACGGCCGTATGTCCGTTGCTGAGGCGCAGCTGGCCAACCGCATCGGCGGCGACATCTACCTGGATGGCACTGGCAACAGCGGCAAGAACATCACCGGCCTTCAGGCCGCTGTTCCTGACGTTGCGACCACTGGCACCTATGGCGGCATTGACCGTTCGACCACCATTGGCACCTTCTGGCGTTCTGTCTCGTACTCTGGTTTGACCAATGGCGGCTCCGCTGTCACTGCCTCGAATATCCAGCAGTACATGGACGCGCTGGCCGTTCAGCTTATCCGTGGTACGGACAAGCCCGACCTGATCGTTGCGGACAACACCTACTATCGCTTGTATTTGCAGTCGTTGCAGTCCATCCAGCGCATTTCGGACTCCGGTTCGTCGATGGCTGGCGCTGGCTTTGCCTCGCTGAAGTATTATGGCGCCGGTATGGCTTCGGACGTGGTGCTAGACGGCGGTATCGGCATGACCACCTCGGCTCGCATGTACTTCCTAAACAGCAAGTACCTGTACTTCCGTCCGCATTCTGATCGTAACTTTGTTCCGATTGGCGGAGAACGTCAGGCAGTCAACCAGGACGCTATCGTGAAGCTCATCGGCTGGGCCGGCAACCTCACCTGTGGGGGCGGCCAGTTTCAGGGCGTCCTCATCGCTTAAAGGGAGAACCATCACATGGCTTATACTATTGTTGAACCGCAGTCGGGTTATTTCCCGATTGCCGTTGTTGACAGCGGCATTTCCTACACCTCGCCCGCTGGCGCCGTAACTACCATCCCCACGCCGCCGGCGACCTTGGGGCAGACCATTCGTGCTTTCGACCCGACTTACGGCGAAGGCGAATTTGTTCTGCTTCTGGGCGTTGCCAGCACCGCTATCGGTTCTTTGGTGACTTACAATGCCAGCACCTACCAGACTGCTTTGTGCCCTTCGACTGCTAACTTGGCCCAGCCCGTTGCTGTTGCCATGTCTGCTACGACGGCCACCACGTTTGGTTGGTATCAGATCAGCGGTTCGGCCGTTGTTCTGAAGCAGACCAACCATCAGATCGCGGGCAATCTGGCCGTGGGCATTTCGTCCTCGACTGGCCGTATCGTGGCTTCCTCGTCGGCTGGCGCCGGCAAGGAAATTCAGAGCGCGCGCAAGTCTGCGTCGGGCACTGTGGCTTCTGCTACGACCACTTGCGTCATTGTCATCAACCGTCCGCATATGCAGGGACGCATTACCTAATGGAAATTGACGTTTTTTGCATTACGCCGGATGAAGAACTGTTTTCGCAAGTACGCGAGAATTGTGCCTCCACGCGGCGTTGGGCGAAGAGCGTTGACCCGCATGATGGGGTCGCCGTGCTTGTGGCCGGCGGCCCCTCATTGCGTTCCAGAATTGACGCTATTAAGTACCGTCAAGAGATAGGGCAGAAGATATTTGCCCTTAATGGCGTGTGCAAGCTGCTTAACGATAACGGGATCACCCCGGATTATCAGGTGCTGCTTGACCCGCAGGAGTTTCTGACGGCGTACATCGGTAAGGCTAAGGAGTATCTGGTGGCATCACAATGCCACCCGGCTGTCCTTGCCGCTGTCCCGGATCCGGTTTTGTGGCATTTTGCGGTTGCTGGCATTGAAGAGCATATTCCAGAACACGATGATAGCTATTGCATGGTTGGAGGCGGCGTAACTGTTGGCCTAACCAGCATGTGTTTAGCGTATTCAATGGGTTACAGGACGCTCCATTGCTACGGTTATGATAGTTCTTATGAAAATGAGGCTAGTCATGCTTACGCCGTACCGTCTTTCCCGGCGGAACTAATTGCACATATGCCTACTGCTGGCGAACGTGTTACCGTCACAACCGGCGGAAAGACGTACATCTCCACGCTCTGCTTGACAAAGCAGGCCCAGAATTTCCCCAAACTCTGTGATGACCTCATGGATATGGGCTGCACTATTACACTTGATTGCGATGGCTTGCTTTGGGCCATTACCCAGCAAAACCTAATTGCCGCCTTAGCGGCCTAGAAAGGACTACAATATGTCTATCCCATCCCGCATCCTAGCCGCTGGCAATTCGCCGTTGGCCACCGTTGCCATCGCTGGCGATGCCGGCACGGCGCTTGTTGCCGTTGGCTCGACCCAGGCGACCGCCTTGCAGCTTTCGTCTGTTTTCAACGCTATCACCACCTCGTCCGCTTCGACTGGCTTGAAGCTGCCGCCGTGCGAAGCTGGCGCCATGATCCTGATTTACAATCTGAGCGGCCAGACCTTGCAGGTTTATTCCAACGAAACCTCTGGCGTCACCATGAACTCTGCCGTCGCCGGCTCGACTGGCGTTCAGGTCGGTAACACCAAGACGGCCATTTTCTTTGCCGACAGCGCCACGCACTGGTGCGGCTCTGTTGCCCTGACCGCAACGTAACAAGGAGACTACATGCCTCTCGACAGCGATATTCAGCACGGCGACGATCAACTGCACGTTACGTTCTACGAAAGCACACTCAAGGGCTATGAAGGCGTCCCCTTCATTCGCATTGTTGTGCCGGGCGACAGGACGAACATCATTGATCGGTTTGTACGCTCAGAAGACAAGGCACGGTTCCCGCGTCATTGGCTAGCGTATCAGATGGACAACGCTGAAGGTCAGGTTATCGGGACGCTGCTGAACACTTGGCATATGGACCGCCCGGAGGAGTTCACCCGCAACGAGCTTGAGGAAATGCAAATCCTCAAGTTCCAGACGGTTGAACAGATTGCCACGGCCAATGACAAGCAGTTGCAGAAGATTGGCATGGGCGCTGCCGGTATGCGTACGCGGGCGCAGGCTTACCTTGTTGGCAAGAACGCCAACATTGTGTCTGACGAACACGCAAAGACGCAGCGCGAACTTGTTGAGATGAAGGAACAGATGGCCGCGTTGCAGGCGATGCTTACTCCGCGTAAGCCTGGCCGGCCTAAGAAAGTAGATAGCGATGTCAACGACGACGATGTTGCAGTTGGTGCAACAGGCAGCTAATGAACTAGGAATACAATCGCCCACAGCGGTAGCCTCTAGTACATCTCAGGATACTGTCCAACTCCTTGCGTTGATGAACGCTTGCGGTTACGAACTGCTGCGCAAATTTCCTTGGCGCGAGCTAACAAAGCCGTATTATTTTTATACGTCGTACACGACCACCACGGGCACCTACGCCAGCAATGCGCTGACGATTACTGGTATCCCGTCCACGGCCGGTCTTGACACGACTTATATGGTCGTTGGCACTGGCGTCCCTAACTCCACGTTCATTGTCAGCGTTGACAGCGCCACGCAGGTTACGATTGGCAGCAACACGACCAATGCCGTTACTGGCGGCACGATCTACTTCCAGAAGGTACAGTACGCGCTGCCGTCTGACTACGAAGCCATTATCCCGCGTACACAGTGGGACAAGAGCAAGCATTGGGAAATGCTTGGCCCGGAAAGCGCCCAGCAGTGGGAATGGATACTTAGCGGCTACATCTCGACCGGCCCGCGCGTCCGTTGGCGCTTGTACGGCAGCTATTTCCAAATCTGGCCAGGCTTCTCCAATAGCGAGAACTTGGGCTTTGAATACCGTAGCAACGGCTGGGCAACGTCCGCGGCCGGAGTGGCGAAAACCAGCTTTACGGTAGATACAGACACTTGCATCTACCCTGACCGGCTGATGGTTAACTTTACTAAGCTTAAGTATTTTTCCGCAAAGGGATTTGATACCACAGACATGCGCCGCAATTACGAAGATGAATTAGAAGCTGCGCAATCTTTGAATATGTCAGCAGCAAATTTGTCGTTTGCGCCTCGTCCTGGCACGGTATTGATAGGGTACGACAATATCCCCGATAGTTTCCCGGTGTCGTAATGCTAGTCGTAAGCCCAGCGTTTTCCAGATTTAATGCGGCTAATGGTGTTCTGAAGAACGCCGTAGTCAACCGCTATTTCGCGCTGCAATCTGTTGTCTTCGCGTATTTCTTTGACCTGCTCCAAAGTAAGTTTCGCAGTGCCGCAACGTTCACCTCTGTTTGTCGTGCCGTGGCGTATTCTGTCAGCTTGGTTGTTTTTTGGTGTGTCCCAGCGAAGATTTTCGAGGCGGTTATTCTGCGGATTTCCGTCGTAATGGCAGCATTCTTTCCCTCTTGGCCGCTTGCCGACAAACGCTTCCAAGACCAGCGTGTGCGGTTTTCTGTTTTTGGGCTTGTTGTTTCGCCAAAGAAGCAAAAAAATACGCCCGTCCTTTTTGTTAAGCGTGAATTTCTTGAGCTTTCCGCTAAGTTTAGACCGGACGTTCCCACCGTCCGAAACCTCATAAATACCTTCAAAACCCACTACGTCGCGCCATTTTTCCATAGTTTCTCCCATACCTACCCTACGGGCATACTATGAGGCCCCGCCGCTACAGTCAACCCGTCCAAGGTACGCGGACAAGCGTTGACAGCGTACCGGCGCCAGTTGGCGGCTGGAATGCGCGCGACGCGCTTGCGAACATGGAGCAAATGGATGCGGTCACATTAACCAACCTGTTTCCAACGCCTACGTCTGTTAACCTTCGCGGCGGCAGCACGAACTGGGCTACTGGCATGACTGGCCAGATCCAGTCTTTGTTTGTGTACAATGGCGGCGCCACACAGAAGATGTACGCCGTAGATGGCACGGCCAGGAGCATTTATGATGTAACAACGGCTGGTGCGGTTGGCGCGGCTAAAGTTACGGGGCTTACGAACGCGCTGTGGGAGTACACCAATGTCGCTACGTCTGGCGGCAATTATATGTACTGCGTCAATGGCTTTGACAAGCCGTTGCTATTTGACGGCACGACTTGGACGCCGATTGACGGCGCTTCGACACCAGCCATTACGGGCGTCACAACTACCGGCCTGAACGACGTTTTGCTCTTTAAGAACCGCGTCTGGTTTACAGAGAAAAACACGCTAAAGCTGTGGTATTTGCCTACGTTATCCATTGGCGGCGCGGCACAATACATTGACTTGCGTTCGGTAGCCCGCAAGGGCGGCTACGTTGTTGCCATTGACGTTTGGACAACCGACGCCGGGTTTGGGCTAGATGATATGCTTGTTATCATCACGAACAACGGCGAAGTCATCATATACCGCGGCACGGACCCGGCCAGCGCGGCCACCTGGGCCTTGGTCGGCGTATGGCAGTTTGGCGCCCCAGTTACAAACCGCTGCACCTTGAAATGGGGCGGCGATCTGCTTGTCAACACGCTTGACGGGCTATTGCCATTGTCAGCCGCGCTGCAAAGCGACCGCCTGGACCCGCGTGTGGCGCTATCTGACAAGATCCAGAACGCCATATCCTTGGCGTCATCGACATACGGCACAAACACGGGCTGGCAGATATTTAGCTACCCGGCCGACAACATGCTGATCCTGAACGTGCCAATTAGTGTTGGATCGCAGCAGCAGTATGTGATGAACACCATTACCAAGTCGTGGTGCAACTTTACGGGTATGCCGGCCAATTGCTGGGATCTGTTTGGCGACTTGCCGTACTACGGCGGCAATGGCGTGGTTGTACGGGCGCTTGACACGACATATGCCGACAACAACACGAACATCAACACCATCGGCCAACAGGCGTTTAACTACTTTGGGCAGCGCGGCATTGTAAAGTATTTTACGCGGCTGCGCCCGGCCGTGCTTTCGTCTGGTTTCCCGACCGTCAGCGTTGGCATAAACGTGGACTTTAACACGATATTTACCGGAACGCCGCTCAGCTTTACGCCAACGTCGTCCCTAAAGTGGGGCATTGGGCTTTGGGGCATTAGCACTTGGGGCCATGGGCTCATGCCTAATAACAATTGGCAGGGCTGCACGGGCATTGGTTATTGCGGCTCCATACAGTTTGCAAGCGCCAGCAGCGGCATAGAAATACAATGGGCTTCTACAGACGTTGTGTACCAAGCCGGTTGGGCGGGTATATGATGGCGAACATTGTGTGCGGTCCCATTATTGGTAATTGGGTTGCGGAACAGACAAATGGTTGCTTTAGCGAAAAAACGTCAACCGCTCTTGGTTTGCAAAAAGAAACGGGCGAAATCGTTGCGGGCGTTATCTATGAAAACTGGAATAAACGATCCGTCGTTGCGCACATGGCGGTACGAGGACGGCTTACCCGCAAGTTCATCGGAGCGATATTTCGTTACGCATACGAGCAATGCGGGGTCAACAAAGTGATTTTGCCCGTGCAGAGCGACAATGTGAAAAGCAATCATTTCGTAAGGCATTTTGGTTTTACGGAGGAGGCGCGCATTCGTGATGCGGCGCCCGCTGGTGATATAATCATATACAGCCTCGCTAAGAACGAGTGCAGATACTTAGGAGCAGCCTATGCGTAAGCGCGACCCGCTAGAGCGGTTTTACGAAAAGGTCATGGTTGACCCTAATAGCGGGTGTCATCTCTGGACTGGCCATTTAATGCACAAAGGTTATGGGTTTTTCCGGTATTCTCATGCGGAGAAAGAGCGGTTAGCTCATCGCTTTGCATGGCGCTTTGCGCACGGCAACGTACCTGAAGGTATGCATGTTCTGCACAAGTGCGACACGCCGGCCTGTGTAAATCCTGACCACCTTTTCCTTGGGACTAACGACGACAATTGCAGGGACAAGGTATCTAAGAAACGGCAAGCAATGGGCGAAAATCATGCGCAAGCAAAATTTACTACCGCTGAGATATACGCCATACGAGCGTATGAAGGGCCTAACAAGCCTTTAGCTCGCATGTTTGGTGTTGATCCATCAACGACTAGAAAAATACGCAACGGTACATATTGGAGGAGTGTGTAGTGGGGAAACCGGCGGCACCACCAGCACCAGACTACGCAGCAGCCGCAACGGCGCAGGGCGTGGCGAACAAGGACACGGCTGTATCCAACACGTCGCTGGGCAACCCCAACGTCATCAGCCCCTACGGCAACCAGACCGTCACCTACGACCAGTCCGGCCCCGGCGGTAATTACCAGCCGACCATTACGCAATCGCTCACGCCAGAGGCACAGCGGACACTAGACGCGCAACAGCGTGTGCAGTACGGGCTTGCGGACCTTGGGCAGCAGGGCCTCAGCACGGCGCAGGGCGTTTTGGGGACGCCATTTAATTACAACGGTCCTAGCCTTCAAACGTCAATCAATGGATCGCAGCCGCTTAACTACGGCCCCACAGCAGGGCAGTACGGGCAGGCCACTGGCAACATTGATACATCGGGCGTCGCCAAGATGCCGGTCAACGCTGGCATGACGGCGCAGCAGGCTATCCTGCAACGGCTGCAGCCGCAGATTAACCAGAACAACGCGGCGCAGGACCAGCAGCTTGCTAACCAGGGCATCACGTCCGGCAGTGAGGCGTGGAACAATGCCATGCGCACCCGCGACCAGAGCAACAATGACCTGTACAGCCAGGCGGCGCTACAAGGCATTGGCGTTGACATGAGCGCCAACCAGCAGGGATACAGTCAGGCAGCGAACAACGCTGCGTTCGCTAATCAGGCCATTGGTCAGAACTACGGGCAGGGCGCAACGTCTGCGGGGCTTTATAACAACGCGGCTGGGCAGCAGTACAATCAGGGCCTCGGTGCGGCGCAGTTTGGCAATCAGGCCGCGTTGCAGGCGTACCAGCAGCAGCTCGCGCAGTACAACCAGCCGCTTAACCAGATCACGGCGCTCATGTCTGGCTCTCAGATCCAGAACCCGCAGTTCCAGAGCTATAATGGCTCGCAGGCTGCGCCAGCTCCGGTGTTTCAGGGGGCGCAAGCGCAGGGCAATTACAACACATCAGTTTACAATTCGCAGATGCAGGGCGTCGGTGGCTTATACAGCGGGCTTGGCAGCCTTGCCGGTGCCGGTTTGTCGCCAGGCGGTTTTGCTAGGGGGTTATTCGGGTAATGGCTGATATTAGTCTCACGTCGGCATCGTCCTACGATCCGCAATTGCTTGCAATCCAGCGGCAGCAGAAGCTCGCGGAAATGCTCCAGCAGATGGGGCAGCAGGAATTGCCGGTGTCGTCGTCGGGTGGTATTTCGGCGCCTATCTCGCCTATGGCTGCGTTGGCAAAGGGGCTGAATAGCTTTGGCGGCGCGTATCTGTCCGGGCAGGCAGAAGATCGGGCGCAGCAGTACGGCAACTCAAAGCTATCGGATGCTCTGATGGCTAAGATGGCAGGTTCAAACGTAGACCCCGCCACTATGGCGTCCATTACGGCTCCTGCCGCGCAGTCTCAGCATGGCGTATTCAGCCGCGCGGCGAACTGGCTTGGCTTGGGTGGCGATCAGGCGCCTTCTGCCGCTGGCCCTGTCGCGCCCACGGCTCCGTCTGCCGCCCCGCCTGTCGATGCCGAAGGTACGCCAACTGGCTCGTACATGCTCTCCCCACAGGCGGCCCCTGTGCAGGCTGGCGCCACGGCCCCGGCTGACGCCGCGCCTGCCTCGCCTTATCTGGCGAAGCTCGACCAGCAGGCTCAGTATTACGCTGCGTACAATCCTACGACGCTGCAGGGCAAGATCGACCAGCAGACTGGCCTAATCGGTGTGCAGCAGAAGAAGAAAGAGTATCTGGATAATCTGCCCCGCTATCAGGCCATTCTTGCGTCTGCGCCTGATACTGTGAAGCCGCAATTGCAGGCGGCGTTGAATACTGGTGACACAGCATTATTGGACAAGTACGGCGCAGAACTGGCTGGTAAGCAAACGCCGCAGGTAACGGCTGCGCCCAAGCTAAATCCTGAGCAGCAGGCGAAATTTGCGGCGCAGCAGGCTTCTGGCTTATCGCCGCAGGAATACGACGCACAAGGCGCTGCACTAAAGGCTAAGGCTGAAATGCCTTATAAGGTACAGTTAGCGCGCGATACTGCTGCTGCCCGGTTGCAGGCGCTTGCCGATGTTACAGCACGAAATCCTGACGCCGTTGGTACTGCGGCAGATTACTTCATTGCCACGGGCGGCAAGTTCCCGCCTAACGCTCGAAATCAGGCCATGCAAGGGCAGGTTCTCCAAGCCGTTCATAACAAGCTCGGGACTATGGGCCTGACAATGAATGACGTTGTGAATACCGGCATCGGCATTCATGCCCGCACTGCCGCCGCTACGTCTGGTGCAAAAACGCAGATCCAGACGCAGATCAACGAGGATACCGCAAACGGCGCTGCGGCTATTTTGCAAGGCTTGCTGCAGAAGGGTGCCGCCGGACCGTCAAACATTACGGGCATTAACGACCTTACTGTGTGGGCGAAACAGCATACGAACGATCCGGATGCGGCCAATTTGGTCAACGGCATTAACTCGTTCTCTAACGAATATGCTCGCGTGATGACAGGAGCCACGACAGGCGCTCCGTCTTCCGACGCTGCCCGCAATGAAGCTGCAAAGCGTATCCTCAAAGGCTACAATTCTGGCACCATCCAGGCTGTGCTTGGGCAGATGCACTATGAAATGCGTAAGCGCAGTTCGGCCCAATCCAGTGCCTTGGGGCGGGCTACAGGCGGCACTTACAGCGGCGTGAATGCGGCCCCGAACATGGGCTATGTGCCGCCGCTTCCAGGGCCGGGCGCTGATCCTACAAATCCTGTTGGTAATTCGTACTCGCACCTCACAGACGCGCAAATCAAAGCACAGTTGGACATTAAGTAATGGCTGACCTCGCACTTATGTTGGAAGCCGAAAAGCGTGGGCTGCTCCCGCCAGATCAGACTGCGCTCTTGGCAGAGGCCAGAAGCCGTGGGCTTGCGCCGGGTGGGGCAGAGAAATCGCCGCCACCAGCCCCGCCGCAAAAGGAAAGCTTGTTCAACAACGCCTTCCTGACAGGCGTTCAGGAAGGCGCAGCGCCTGGGGCAGAGCTTGTTGGCGGTATTGGCGATCTGATGGGCGCCGGTATGCGCGCCATTGGCATAAAGACGCGCGACACGTCAAAGCCGCTCAAGAACGAACAGGGAAATTACCTGACTGTGCCGGGAGAGTATCTAACGCCAGGGACGGTAAAAGACGAGAATTTCCAACCGCAAACCATGGGGCAGAGATATGCCAAAACACTCGGCCAATTTACTAGCGGCGCCGCCCTCGGACCGGAGGGACTTATCCCTCGAGCGCTCTCCGTTGCGTTGCCTGCTGTGGGGGCGCAAACAGCCAATGAGCTATTCCCCAAAAGCACAATCGCCCCTCTTATTGGAGGTCTTGTCGGTGGCGCTGGCGTTGGTCTTGCTAGCCGTGGCGCGACAGGCATTGTCAACGCACTCCGGGGGGTTAAGTCTGCTAACGTGGTGGACGCCGTTGCTCCCACGGTAGCGGATTGGCACGACATCGCTACGACCAATTACGACGCATTAAAAACCCCGGAAAATAACCCGGTAATCGCCACAGGGAAGCTAAAGGACTTGGTTACTCAGGTTAGGGAGAAACTTGCGAGTGAGGCATTTGACCCGCAGTTACACCCGTCTGTCGCCAAGCTCTGGAAGACAATAAAATCCTTGCCTAAGGGCGACGATATTCATGTTGATCCCGACCTTGCCGGAGAAATAGACAGTATCTTTGGCCCCGGAATGTCTGCACCAGATCAAACAATCCCGTCCATCAAGGGCTCTACGCTTTTGGGACTTGAGACTGTCCGCAAGCAGGCAGTCCAGGCAGGCAAGAATTTTATGACTAGCGACGGTCGCCTGGCTAATCAAGTCAAGGGTGTTGTTTCAAACTTCATGGATAACATAGACCCGGAAGCGGACATTGTTGGGACAGCAGCCGGGGCAACGTCAGTCCCAGGCTTGGCGCAGCTACAGGCGGCCCGCCCCGCCTGGCAAACCATGAAGAAGGCGCAGACAATACAGGCCGTCATAGACAATGCGGACATTCGCGGCGCGGCTAATTATAGTCAGGCTGGTAGTGACGGCGCCTTGCGGCGTGGTTTTGCCAATTTGGCTGTAAACCAAAAAAAGATGGCGCAGTTTAGCCCTGCGGAACAGGACGCTATACTTCAAGTCGCAAAAGGCGATAACGCCACCAACGCACTTAGGAAAGTTGGTGCTATGTTCGCCGTTCGCGGTCCTATTACCGCGCTTGCAACATCAACAATTGGTCATGCTCTCGGGCCAGCCGGGCCGTACATGCTGGCTGCGGCTGGCGAGGCGGCCAAGAGGGGCGCTGCCGATGCTACGACCGCGAATGTAGAGGCGCTTAATTCCCTTGTTCGCGGCGGCCCAGAAGCCGTTACAAAACTGAAGGCTTTGCGCCAAGCTGCGCTTATGAAGGGGCTGCAAAACTACGGCCCTGTCGCGGTTTCGTCTGCGCCTTATCTCGCGACGCAGGGCGCCACCGCGCTCGCTAATTAATAGGAGGCATCACATGCCTTACAACGGAAAAGGAAAGTAAACATGTCGTTCAATGGGAGTGGTACTTTTACTTGCAATTCGGCGGGCCAGCCCGTCGTGTACAACACCATCGCAACGGACACGGCGTTCAACGCCCTGACCGCGGACCTGGCGACGGGGCTTAGCACTTGCATTACGAAAAACGGACAGACGACCGTTACGGCCGATATCCCGTTCGGCGGCTACAAGGCGACGGGCATCGCTGCGGCCACGACGACTGGCGATGCGCTGAGTTACGGGCGCGCTGCTACAGTCACGACGCTTGCGGCGACCGGCGCTGTCACGGGCATTGCCGGATTTGCAGACACGCAGTTTGGTTTTACATGCAATTTCACGTTTCGCGGCATTAGTAACAACGATTATATTGACGTTGTTGCGACTTCAAACGGTGTCCGCCTTGCTTCTGGCGCGACCTCTTGGGCGGCTATTTCAGACGAACGTAAGAAAACGCCATTTGCGCCGTTCGTCAATGCGTTGAATAAAGTTGCGGAGATAAAAACCGGAACTGGACGGTATCTAACAGACGACGAAGCCGCTGACAGGTCTTTCATGTCGGCGCAGTCTGTTCAGGCAGTGCTACCGCAAGCTGTGGACGAGGATGCAGACGGGTTCCTGATGTTGCGTACTACTGATGTCATTCCGCTGCTTGTTGCCGCGCTAAAAGAAGCTAAGGCTCGTATTGAAGCGTTAGAAGCAAGGTAATGGCCCGTATCATCAACCACGCTGGCTTGGCGCTCATCAAAGAGAGTGAGGGCTACCGTGACCATGCGTATGCTGATACGGGCAAGGTTTGGACGATAGGCTACGGTCATACCAAGGGCGTCAAGCAGGGCGACATCTGCAATCCGGCCCAGGCTGAACACTGGCTTGAGGAGGATTTGGTGTCGGCCGAAAGCGACGTATCAAGGCTTGTCAAGGCCCCGCTGACGGACAATCAGTTTGCGGCGCTTGTATCATTTACGTTCAATCTAGGCGCCGGCGCGTTGCAAACGATGCTGTCGCATGGTATTGATAAAATACCAACGCAAATGCTTCGCTGGGACCACGACAATGGGAAAGTGCAGCCAGGACTAACCAACCGGCGTCATAAAGAAGCCATTCTATGGAGCATAAACAATGAAATTAGTTAGTAACTGGACTGCTGCGTGGAAGTGGCTTTCTGTACAACTTGCTGTTGTTGCCGCCGCTGGGCAGATCATTATGGCGTCCATGCCTGAGCTAAAAAGCTGGGTTAGTGACGATGTTCAGCACTATGTTGGCGCCGCAATCATTGGCTGCATTGTGCTGGGCCGATTAATCGACCAGAATAAACCGGCTAGCTGACATGCCCATGCCATCGAATGAAGAGCGGCTTGCCACTCTTGAGAGCGAAGTGCATCAGATCAAGGACAATGTTGGCGAAATAAAGCTATCACTTAAGGCATTGGAAAAGGTAGCTGCCCAAGGCGGCGGCTTCTTCCAAGCCGTCCTGCTTATTGGCGGGTTGATCGGCTGGATTTGTGGCATAGCTGCTGCCCTGTATGCGGTGTTCCATCGATGACCAAACCGGGGGCGCATATGGACCCCCGGCTCAGAGAGTGGGCCACGCCTATACAGGCGGAATACCTAGACCTTCTCAATGAGACTGGCGGGTTAAGAGCAGCGGCGCGGGCAGCAAATGTATCGCACGACATTGTGCGGCGATCCCTGATAGCGTTGAAGGTACACGCGGCCAAGCAGGGCTATAGCCCCGAACATGCCATGACTAAGCCTGTCCCAGACGGCTATATCGTCAAGGGCGTATCCACCTATTACGACAAGGAAGGCAACCCCGCTGGGCAGTGGGTGAAATCTGCCGTTGACGCCGCTAGGCAGGCGGAGATGTTCAAGGCCGCTGCGGAGGCTATGGCGGAGGACATACCGCGCCTGGCGCCGCTTTCTAAGCCGCTGGTCACAAATGCGGACCTTTGCAACGTCTATACGATTACGGATTACCACGCTGGTATGTTGGCCGCAAAGACGGAAACGCAGGACGCGGACTGGGATCTGAAGATAGCGGAACGCACGTTGACCGGCTGCTTTGAGCAAATGATAGCGTCAACGCCAATGGCGCATATTGGCATAGTAAACCAGCTTGGCGATTTCCTGCATTATGACTCTTTAAGCGCGGTTACGCCCCAGCACGGACACCTTCTGGACGCCGACGGGCGCTATTCAAAGCTGGTTAGCGCGGCCATAAGGATGCTGCGCACAATCATAGACATGGCCCTGGCGCGGCATGAGGTTGTGCATGTGGTCATGGCTGAGGGCAACCACGACATGGCGTCCAGCGTATGGCTGCGGCACATGTTTGCGGCGTTATACGAGAAAGAGCCCCGCATTACGGTCGATACCACCGCGTTGCCGTACTACGTCTACCAGCATGGGGAAACGATGCTGGCGTTCCACCACGGGCATTTGTCCAAGAACGCGCAGTTGCCGTTGCTTTTTGCCTCGCAATACCCGGCCATGTGGGGGCTGACGAAAAAGCGGTACGCCCATGCCGGGCACAGGCACCATACTGAGGAAAAGGAGCATCCTGGCATGAAGGTCGTGCAGCACCCGACTTTGGCTGCCCGTGACGCCTACGCCGCCCGTGGTGGATGGATTAGCGAGCGCGAGGCTACTGCCATGACGTACCATATAAAGTACGGTCTTGTGGCCCGTAATACCGTGACGCCGGAGATGCTAGATGCCTAAGACAGACAGATGGCCGGCGGAGATTATCACCTACATGGCCAAGCGTGACGGGGCGCCTGAGTTTAACGCCAAGGTGGACTTTGACCCTAAGAGCGGCAAGCCGTGCGGGGTCTTTATCTGGCGGTCGGACAAGTCCACGCAGCACTTTGACGACGATCTAGATGAGCTAAGCCGTAAAATTTCACGGGTCATGCAGAGGCGCTACCCATGAGCGGCGGGCTATTGGCAATTGTTACGCTGATGTACCTGGGCGTGGCCGCGGACCAGTTTACCAAGGGCCAGCCCTGGATGGGCATTGTCTGGGCGGGGTATGCCATTGCCAATGTTGGCTTCATCGGGGCACTCAAATGAAGCTCACCCCGGATCTGCTGGCGGCGTCTTACACCTTCCTGCGGTCTGTGGAGCCATTTAAGGCGTGGAAAATGCCACCAGCGCACGTTGTCAAGTTTAAAATAATACGCAATCCGGCCATTCATGCCGACTTTGGCATAGAGAAGGGGCGTCCGGTAATCCGGGTATCCGCCAATGGCGCCGGCACTACGGTCACCCTGCTATCGGTCATGTGCCATGAAATGATCCATTACAGGCAGCATTTGACGGGCAAGAAAGACACCCACGGGGCCAGCTTTCAGGCAATGGCAAGGCGGGTATGCCTCGCCCACGGCTGCTTTGACCCAAAGACATTTTGAGGTACTATGCGCCATGAGCCTAATTGATCTGATCCCTGGCGTCCCGCAGCTAAAGATTATCGCTATGGTTGGCGGGGTATTGGTCGCTGGCTTGAGTGGTGCATATATGGCACACCGCTGGGATGCTGGCACGATTGCAGAGGCGCGGCTGGAAACTGCCAAGGTGCGTGAAGAATACGCCTCCTACGCAGCCTCCACAGCGGCAAACGCGGCCAAGGCGACAGCTAACGCCCTAGAACAGCAAATCCGCCTCCAAGAGGCTAATGACAGGCTACAAAGGGAATTGCAGGAGACTCAGGCTTTGGCTGATGTCAAAAATAAGGACCTCCAGACAATTCTGAGGTTGGCAAAGCCGGAAAACACTAGGTTGTTGGGTCCAGTAAGTTTATCATATTTAAATAAATTGCGCGCTTCGCATCCAGAGAACTAATGCCATGAGAAAAAAAAGGACCCCGGAGCAAAACCAACAAAGGGCCGAGAAAAACAGGCTTTATCTGGCATTTAGATATAAAACCGACCCTCTTTACCGCGAAAAAAATCTACAGGATAGCCGCCGCAGAAATGCAGCGCTTCGTAAAGACCCCATTGCGTGGCGCGGCGCGGCCATAAAATCCGCAAAATTTAGGGCAAAAAAGTATAACCTCCCATTTGACCTTGATATCTCAGATGTAATTGTCCCTGAAATCTGCCCAATTTTAGGAATAAAACTGGTTTTTGGGCATTCTAAGGGCTGCCAATCAAGTTCTCCGAGTTTAGACAGAATTGTTCCGTCTAAAGGCTATGTTCGGGGAAATGTAGTTGTAATTTCTTTCAGGGCTAACAGATTAAAATGCGACTGTGTTGACCCGGTAGAACTGCGGGCGGTTGCAGATTTTATAGAAATTAGCGCTTTCGCGGAGGTGATGCGCCGTGCCTCATAAAGCATTGTGCCTGCTAATTTTAGCGCTCCAAGTTACGTTAACAGCTTGCGGGCCAGAGAAGCCGGTAATCCAGACGGTCGTTGAGGTTCGCAACGTATATCCTGTTGTGCCAAGCAATTTCCTCAATTGCAGCCCAGAGCCCGTCCCAGGCGTTATCCTGACCGATGTAGCTTTGGCGCAGTTTACCGAAGCGGTGCGGGTTGCCGGCGAGGATTGCCGCGCTAGGCTTTCTTCTGTCCGCCAGACGGTTGCGGGCTGGCCTAAGTAGCTACGCCAGCCCCTTAATCCTGTTCCATAAACGTAGACAATTCTTTGTCGGCAAGCTTTGTCAATAACGCCACAACCGCGTCATAGGTTTGTGCCGCCAACTGCTCTTTCAGTTCCGGCTCGCTGCGAAACTCCGTTGTCTCAAACGTCCGAAGTTCTGCGAGAATTTCCGCGTAGGTCACGGCCCTGCTCCTCTACTTCACAAGATCGTGGTTAGACGGTTTCGGGCGCAGGATAAAACAGGCGATGTGCCGCCCGGTGCCATTGCCGGTGGATCCGTCCTCGATGGCGCACCAGCGCACGTCGCCAAGGTTCCTGATCTCGGCAATACCCATAGCCTTCGTCATCATCAGGACCCACTTATCGACCGGGTACACCAGCACCACCAGCTTGCCCTTGGCCTGCTCGATGATCGCCTTCCGCATCCAGCCGGTCGGGCCGATCTTGCGCCCCTTACCGCTCGGCGGCGGGATGGGTCCAAAGGGCGGGTTGACGTAATTCGATTGGCCCCACTCGCAGGTCAGGCCGTCGAAGCCCGGAGGCTTGGGATACGGGCACGGGTCGAAGTCGAAATGAAACTCGGCATCCAGTTCGTCATAGAGCGCCTTCGGCGTCAGCCAATAGTGCTTTCCATCCTCACCGTTGCCCCGGTGGAATTTGTTTTCTGCTGGCGCTAACTGCGACTGATGCACGGCGGCTCCTTAGTTTGAATATTCTATTTTAGAACTGGCGTGAATTTCGTGTTCCGGCCACTTATCCCCTGACCCTATGACCCACCACACGCCGTCCTCGAACTCGGCGGGTTGCCATTTGGTGTCATCTTCCAACTGTATCCAGTAATACCCATTCGCGCGCATGGTCGCTCCTTATTTTTGTCCGAAGTTTGTATACGTATTTCGGACACTCCTAAATCTTGTGGTCGTCTCTCCGATTAGAAGTTCCTGCATCGTCCCGGCTCCCTAAATGGCTTCTTTGAAATATAGAAACGCTATTGTCAGGCAAAACGGCGCGGAAATAATCGCGGGCCACACGCTGCTAAACGGAGCGGCAATAACAATTCCTTCAACGACAAGCATAAGGCTGCCCATCATCGCTAGACCAATGCGTATTTCCCAAGAAGGCTTTCTCATGTTTTACATTCCGCCGGAAGGCGGTGGCGTTGTCTCGTACATTTCATCGCTCCTTATTTGTTGTCTTTGTCTAACGCTGCCAGCCGCTTCGTGAGGGTCGCCGCTTCCTTCGCGTAGACACGCGACAGGTGAAGGTTGTGTTTGATGCGGCGCTTCAAGTCTGCCACATC
>Ga0304729_1000232_pt1 | contig 39816 bp, 31 predicted proteins | sample C_131016_MF_Meta_FD_190475 | JGI IMG/M metagenome (GOLD analysis project Ga0304729, IMG submission 190475) | Freshwater microbial communities from Lake Croche, Canada to study carbon cycling - C_131016_MF_MetaG (v2) (version 2) | ecosystem: Environmental > Aquatic > Freshwater > Lake | place... | reverse complement strand
GCGCCGAGGGGAAATTCCTCTGGCCCGGCTTCGGTGACAACATGCGTGTCCTCAAATGGATCGTCCAGCGCTGCCAGCGCGGCGCCCATGCCCTAGAGACCTCGATCGGTTGGGTTCCGGAATATGCAGATCTCGACATGACGGGGTTGGAGGGCGTGATCACGCCGGAAGCCTTCGAGGATCTCCAGAAGATCGATCCTGCCGAGTGGCACCGCGAACTGGTCCTCCAGGATGAGCTCTTCATGAAGCTCTATAGCCACCTGCCTAAGGAACTTGTCTTCCAGCGCGAACTCCTGATCTCGAGACTCTGAGATTGAGAATAAAATATGGAACTCAGGAATTCAGGAAGGATCCATTCACGGTAAAATAGTCAATCTGAGTCATGGGTCCTTCACAAATTGAGAAGGCTATCCACTCTGCACTTTTCCTGAGTTCATGAGTTTCAAATTAATACCTTCCCATCACCCTACCTTCAAAGGGGAGGATTGATCTTCACCAACTCCGCAAAAACCGAGCCGATAAAAACGTCGACCTCGGCCTTTAGTGGAAGTCGGCGGGAATCATCCGACATCCAGACACGGCCGGAGCGGAATTTTTTATGGGGAGCAAGTCTTCCGATATTCGGGCCCATGGTCTCGAGGGTCTGGATCCGAAGATCGAAGCGGATCGCCTTCACTTCCCTACCCATGATGTTGATCGTGTCATGCCCGGCCACTGTGAGATCGACCAGATAAGGATTCCGGTCAGGAAAGGTGGTCAGGCGGAGATGATCCTTCGTATTGAGGGGCTGACTGCGAACAAAGAGCATTGCGGCAAACAGATCCCGGATGCCGGGGAGTGGGGTGTACAACCAAGGCTGCGACTCGGTAATAAAGCGGTGAGACGCAAAGACCGCTCCGGGAGTGAAGAGGGCGTCACTCACCATCATCCGCTTTGCAAGCGACTCGTCCATGTGGAACCAGGAGGGAACCTGACCGTTGATTCCTGCCTCCCCTTGGTAATTGACATGATAATTCCAGAGCTTTCGCACCCAGTCATTCGGGCCTCCGCTGGCCACGATCCGGCGTCTAGAGTGATTAGCGGGATCCGGCTTCCCGGAGGAATCTTCGCTGATGATCACCAAGACATTTGCTCCCCCGGCAGCCACCCCTTCCCAACCGAAACGATAGATTGCCTCGAAAGGATCTAACGGGGCAAAGGGAACGCTCGCTACTGGTGTGAGACTATCATCCCAAACTGAGTAGGGATCAAAGGGAAGATTGGGATCCGTTGTGGCGGCCTGAAGGGAAACTCCGCACGTACCCGCGACAAGAAGAAGAAAACCTAGGCCTACGAGGATCCCTTGGAATCCTTGGAGGAGGAAAGCAGGGGAGTAACGGTGTTGGAAGGGATCCATCCTTGGAGGGCTCCGGGACCAGAGCCGATAGAAACATACCACCATGCCCCGTTGCGGGATAGGATACTGATTAGGGTCCCTGGTTCGAGGGTTCCGGACTCCGTAGCGCTGTCAGCCGGAGTGGCCCGCAGGGTGGAAGCCGTCTTGGCGGTGATGACCGCCGAGTCACGGGCAGTCCTGCGTGGGTCGACCAGGGTTCCAAGCACAGAAGCTCCGTGTCCGAAGAGAATCAGGAGCAGAGAAAGAAGAATCGGTCCTTTCCTCCGGCTGGATTGGAACAGCATCACTACCAGTAAGAGCGCCCCGATCCAGCCGATCACCGCACCCGTCACGATCAAGGTCTCGGGGTGGATGGACTGCATAGTGCGTTCCCTCCATCCGTTAGGCACGGGAATGCTTAGCGATCCAAGGGTCTTGGAAAGCTCCAAGCGTGCTGGCTCAAGAGCGGGATCCAGTAGCAGGGCCCGGCGGAAGGAAAGCGAAGCGGCAACCGCATCACCCGACTGCATTTCGGCCAGGCCCCGATTATACCAGATCTCAGCCGATCCCGAGGTCTTGAACTCCGGATAGCTCAACAGTGTCTTGTAGGTGGAGAGGGCCTCATCCGCATGCCCGGAGGCAAGGTTGGCATTGGCTGAAGCGAAATCTTCCGGTAGTCCGGCATGCAGAGAAACTAGGGAAAGGATCAGCAGTAAAAGTAGCAGGGAAAGATATTTCATCACGGGGCTTTGGTGGTGAGTTCCAATGATTCCAGAAGTTCCCTGTGTTCGAGCGGAGGAAGAGGAAGCGAAGCGCCGGAACCATACTTCAGCAGATCCCGGCGCTCTGTCAGACCCAAGATCAAAGCATCCCGTTTTTCCGAGGGCGGCAGTACCAGTTCCGCATACTCGAGAGCAGCCTCATAGGAGGATCCCGCATCGATGGTTCCCCCAGTAAGAAGTGAGCGGAGTTCGGTAATATGTTTCCGACGACGGGAGGCTGGCGTACCCCCCTGGGATTGGATTTTCCAATAGGCCAGGATACCGGCCAACGCCGCTGTGGCGACAAGCATGGCGAGGGTCGCGATCAGAAATTCGCTCCGGTGCATCGGCGTGGTCCAGGAACGCAGGTTGATTCCCGATAGCGGCTGACCTTCCTTAGGCGGTACATTCTTAGGGGATTTCTGCCCAGAGGAAGGCACAGGGTTTGGCGATGATGCGGTGCTACTGTCTCCGGCGACTGACGGAGAGGGACCGCCGGGAGAGGCCACCAGAGGAAGCGGCTTGGAGGTCAGGGTGACATACTTTGCCGTGGTGGGATCGAAGTAGGAGAACTCGCATCCCGGCGACTCTTTCTGCGGTTGCTGGGCGATGAGCGTGAAGTCGAACGACTTCACCCCCGTGTAGGAGAGTTCGTCAGAGCTGTCGAATTTGTCACTCGGCGGATAGCTCCTCCAACCCTCGGTATTGGTCAGGACGGGCGCACCCATTCCCTTGAAATTCCCACGTCCCCCGATTTTCACGACAAGATTTGCAGGATCACCCGCGGCGGGATGGGGGTTGCTGACGATCGAGTCGATGTCGAACTGACCCACCGCTCCAGCAAAGGATTCGGGTCGTCCTTCTTTAGGCAAAGGAAGCACTTCGAGATGCAGGCCGGATGTCTTGACGGTCACCTGCTTCTGCTGGCTGATACCAGCCTGACCTCCCATCAACTGCCGAAAGACGGGATCATCAAATCCGGGAGGCAGCGCGCCCGGCATCTCGATCTCGCAGTCGAGCTTGGCAGGGGCGACATCCAGTGAACCAGGCTTCACTGCGGAGAGAAGGGAATGGAAGGTCAGAACATTGTACGTGATCCCGTCACGATCCTCACGCGACTGCTTGGGGTCGGGGAAACGCTCTACAAGAATTCCCTCACATCCTAAGTCAATCCGTCCACGCACCTGCACGGGATATCGGGCATCGAAATAGTAGCGGATCTCAACGGGCGTCATCTCTCCGGCATAGAGCGTCTTCCTGGGGCAGTTGATCTCTCCGAAGACAAGCCGTCCCTCGTCAGGACGCTGCTGAGCCAGAGGAGCCCGCTGCTGCTGGAATCCAGGCATTGGAATCCCCGGAGGCTGGATTCCTTGGACAGACTGGGCCTTGGCCTCATCGACCTTGAAAGAAAGCTCCGGAGTGCGGAACTGGCGTCCATCGGCAGTTATCGATGCGCCTGGAATAATGAAACTCCCCGTACGTAGGGGCATCACGATGTAACTGTAAACGACGGAGGAAGAGACCTTGAAGTTCACCATCTGCACCTGGGTCGACTGACCCGTGAGACGGATCTGCAGTCCGTCCGCCTGGATCTGCTGTGGCACATCGGCCTGCTGGGATCCGGTGACCTTGATCTGCAACTCCGCCATCTCACCTTGGCTGATCTGTGGACGCGAAAGCTCCGCGCTCACCGAGACGTCCGCCGCATTGAGCCGTAACGGCAGGAGCAACCCCGTGAGGAGTAGCACGGCCACCGCCCGTTTTGTAATTCCTGAAATCTTCATGGTTGGCTGCATGCTACCAATCGCGCAGCGGTTGTTCCACCGCACGATTTTGCTGATTGCTGAACTGGTGAGCCTCCTCGTCCTGCACCGAGCGAAGAAGGGCACGAGCCTGATTGGAACTCATCTTGCCGTCCCTCCCTTCTTCAGCGACCGCAGCTTCGGCAGCTTGCTTCTCCTGCTCGGCTTTTTTCTGCTCCTGTGGGGAAGATCCAGTGCCCTGCTCTTTCCCGGGAGAGGAAGCAGGGGCGGGGGTAGGAGTCGGTTGCGCCCCATGCCCCGCCTGCTTCTCGTCCCCGGGTTGTTGGGACTGGCCCTGTTGTTGCTGGGAAGAAGGCGTGGGAGTGGGCTGAGCCTGCTCTTTCTGCTGATCCCTTCCCCCTTTGGACTGATCATTCTTCTGCTGTTGATTTTTCTGATTCTGCCCCTTGCCTTGATCGTTTTTGGAATCCTGCGGCTTGTTCTGATCGTTGTTCTTTTGATCCTGATTCTGCTGATCCTTCTTCTCGTCTTTGCCGCCTCCTTGGGACTGATCGTTCTGATCCTTCTGATCTTTTTGGTCCTTATTATCTTTTTGATCTTTTTTATCGCCCTGACCTCCCCCACCACCCTGAGACTGGTCGCTCTTGTTCTTATCCTGATCCTTCTGGTCTTTTTTTTCTTTGTCGTCTTTCTTGTCCTGCTGCTTGGGAGGAGGTTGCTGCCGGTTCAGATCGGCGATCAGTTTGCGGACAATATCGCGGTTTTCCTTGGCCTTGGCATCAGAGGAATGATCCTTCAGTACGGTCTCATAATGTTGCAGGGCGTTGTTCCAGTCGGAGAGCTTAGCCTCTTTTCCATCGGCCCCCTCGCCCGACCGGACAAGGGAGTTCGCGAGATTATAGGTCGCAGCATCACGGATCTTCGGGTCCGTGGAAGTCATCGCCGCAGAGAAGTACTCGGCGGCCTTCTTGAAATCACCCGCCTTGTAAGCGGCAGCTCCGGCGTCGAAGCGGATTTCCGGAGTGGTTGCCCCTGATTGCAGGCGTTGTTCGAAATCCTTGAGCGCCCCCTGGTAGTTGCCGTGCTGATAGTCACTGATGCCCGATGAGGCGGCCTCGACTCTTGTGCTTACCGGCAGGAAAAGGCCCAGCATCATGAGTGCTCCCGCCATCGGGATCGCTTTCTGCCTGCGACCTTCGCCAAGAACGGACCAGAGGGAGAGTAAGAACAGGGCCACTCCAGCCGGCCAGGCATAGCGCTCGATCGGCTTGTGGGCACTCAGCACGCCCGTCTCCTGCTGGTCCATGGGAACGATCCCTTTCTCGTAGATGATTGCGGCGGCATCCTGACCATAGGGGAGATAAAAGCCTCCGGTTTCCTTCGCGATCTCAGTGAGCCGGGGCGCATCCAGCTTGGAATTCACAGGGCGCCCGTTCTCATCCCGGACAAAATCATTCCGTCCCTCCTCCGTCTTGATCGGGATCAGCGATCCCGCAGCCGAACCGAATCCGATCGTGAAGATCCGGACACCCGCGGCCTCCGCCTCCTTGGCCGCGTCGACGCTACTCTCATCCAGTTCCTCGCCGTCCGTCATCAGCACGAGTGCACGGCTCATCGTCTCCCCCTTGCCGAAGGCTGCGATTGCGAGCCTGATCGCCGAGGCAATATCGGTCCCGCCCTTCGGGATCGTGTTCGTATCAAGATCGTCGATGGAGGTCAGGACAGCACCCTTGTCTAGGGTTAGGGGAGCCTGAAGGAAGGAGGTTCCCGCAAAGGCAATCAGACCCACCCGATCGCCCTTCAGCAAGTTGAGCAGATCCTGCGAGATCAGCTTGGCTCTTCCAAGTCGGGTCGGAGCAGTGTCTGTGGAGAGCATGCTGCGGGAGGTGTCGATCGCGATGATGACGTCACGACCGCGGGATTTGATCTCCTGATCGATGGATCCGTAGCGCGGCTTTGCCATTCCCGTAATCGCACAGGCGATTGCAAGGAGCAGCGAGGAGATCCGGAGGTTGCGCTTAAAGGGGCTCACCTGACCGGCAAGGGACTGCTGCAAGCGCGGAGCTAGGATCCTGGCCAACAGGGCCTCCCTCTTCCGACCCGCATCAATGAAAACCCAGAGCACGGGAGCCAGCAGCAGGAAACCCCAGAACCATTCGGGTGATGCGAATGTCAACCTGCCATCGAGTGCTGTCAGAAGAAAAGCGTGCATGGTACTAAGAAAGGGAAATCTCGGGCGATCAGGGCAGGCGGCGCCAGAGGGTCTGAGAGAGAACGGCCTCGGCGATCAAGAGGCAGGCGGCGATCACAAGGAAAAGCGCGAAGTAATCGTGGTAGTCGGCGCTCTTCTCGACCTCGACCTTGGTCTTTTCCATACGATCGATCTCGCGGAAAGTACGTCCCATCGAATCCGTGTCCGCCGCTCGGAAATATTTCCCCTCCCCGATCTTCGCGATCTGGTCGAGCAGCTTCTCGTCAAAGTCGAAGATCACCTTTCTGTAAACCGGCTTGCCCATCATATCCTTGCCAACAGGGACGGGAACGGGCCCGGTACTTCCCGCCCCGATCGAATAGATCTTGATGCCCAGCGCCTTGGCGGCTTCCGCGGCTGTAAGAGGCTGCACCTTCCCTGCGTTGCTAGCGCCGTCGGTCAGCAGCACGATGATTCTCGTCTTCGCATCGCGGTCTTTGAGCCTGTTCGCCGCCGAGGCGAGAGCCGAACCGATTGCGGTGCCATCCTCTACCAGACCGAGTTGGATGCGGTCGAGATTGGTGATCAGCCAATCGTGATCAAGGGTCAGCGGACTCACGAGATAAGGTCTCCCAGCAAAGGCGATGATGCCGATGCGGTCGTTGGGTCTTGCCTCGATGAACTCGCGTGTGACTTTTTTGACCACATCGAGGCGGTTAACCCTTGAAGATCCGATCGTGTAATCCTCCGCCGTCATTGATCCCGAGACATCCAGCACCAGCATGATATCGACCCCGCTGGCGGTGACATGCTCCAGCGTATGACCAATCTGAGGGCGAGCCAATGCTACGATGATGCACGCCATGGCCCCGTAGATCAGTGAAGCGAGAACGGCGCCGGCCCTGGAGCGGCGTTTTTTTCCCACAGCCACCACGAGCTGAGTGGAGGAAAAGAGAATTCCAGGCGTCCCGCCGAACTTTCCGCGGAGCAGTGCCAGCAACGGAAGCGCCAGCAATCCCAGAAGCAGCCAGGGATGAGCAAAGGAGAAAAACGTTGCCGAGGCCATAATCATGGGAGCCATTATGCGGCCGGAGGAGCAGTAGCCTCCGGGTTGGTCTTGTCGACGGGTTGCTCACCGCTGCGGACAAAGGATTCTGCGGCTTCAATCAGGCTCAGCCGTTGCTCAGAGGTAGCCTCACCCCGGGCAAATTTCAGATAATCGGAGCGGTGAAGAAACTCTGCGAGAGCTTCCTGCTCGGCGGGGACAAAGCGGAGCGAGGCTTGCAATGAGACAAGAAATTCCTCGGTAGTCTGGCGCGGCGCCGCCAGTCCCAGGGCCTCACCCAGGAATCGACGCAGCACATCGGAGACCCCGACGCCGAAGTCATGATCACTCCCCTCCGAGACTTTTCCGCGCAGGCGTGTCAGGGCATCGAGAGCGGCCTCCCGGGGCGTGATCAACTTAGCCTTTCTGCGGCCTAAAAACCACCAGAGAGCGCCACCGATCAGCACGACGGCAAAAAATACGCCAAGGATCAGCCAGACCGGCCCCGAAAAGAACGGGAGTGGACCCACGATATCATGGATAGGGGCCGGCGTAGGGCCGGCAGCTCCCGGTGCAAAGCTCAGGCCGGGAGTGGAAACTGGTGCTTGGGCCGCATTTGTCATGCCGCCATCCTCCTTCCGCGCCTGTCGAAGAAATTACGCAACACGGGTAGGTAATCCTTGTCAGTCCGCAGGGAAACCATGTCGATACCGCGGGAACAGAACATGCCGTTGAGCTCCTTGTTGCGAAGCGCGGAGAGTTCAGCATAATTGCGTGTGATCGCGCGCCTAGAGGTGTCGACCTCGATCTGTTCGCCGGTTTCCGGATCCTCCAGAAGGATGACTCCGACATCGGGAAGCTCCTCTTCGGCCGGATCCACAATAGGAAGAGCCACCATATCATGGCGCCTGGCGGAGACCGTCAGGGGACGTGTGAAGTCGCCGGTGAAGAAATCGGAAATCACGAAGACCACCGCGCGGCGGGTGATTAGCTTATTCATGTACTCCAGTGCACCAGCGAGATCGGTGCCGCGTCCTTTTGGTTCGAAATAGAGCATCTCGCGGATCAGCCTGAGAATATGATGTCTTCCTTTCTTGGGAGGGATGAAGAGCTCCACCCGGTCGCTAAAGAGCAGCAACCCGACCTTGTCGTTGTTGTGGATCGCGCTGAAGGCCAGGATCGCAGCCACCTCGGCCGCAAGCTCCCGCTTACTTTCCTGGACGCTACCGAAATTGCCCGAGGAGCTGACATCGAGGACAATCATCACCGTCATCTCGCGTTCCTCGGTGAACTTCTTGATATAGGGCTCCCCCGTGCGGGCGGTTACGTTCCAGTCAATGGCACGGATCTCGTCGCCGGGCGAGTAAGGGCGCACTTCCTCGAAGTTCATCCCGCGTCCCTTGAAGATGCTCTGGTACTGACCCGCGAAGGAGGACTCCACCAGTCGGCGCGTGCGCAACTCAAGTCGGCGGATCTTGCGTAGGATTTCCCGTGTATCGTTCATCGGTGGAGTGGCGGAGCGGACTGACTGCAGTCAGGGCAGACCCCTGATCCCGGATCAGGGAACGGGCATTCCCTCGAAGACACGCTTCACGATCTCCTCGGAGGAAATGGACTCGGCCTCCGCCTCGTAGCTCACAGCGACGCGGTGGCGCAGCACCTCGGTACCGATGGACTTGACGTCATGCGGGGTCACGTAACCGCGGCCATTTAGGAAGGCATGGGCCTTCGCTGCGAGCGTGAGATAGATCGTGGCACGCGGGGAGGCGCCATAGCGGATCAGGCCATCGAGCTTCAGGTTGTAATTGGCCGGCTCGCGCGTCGCCCAGACAAGGTCGACGATGTAATCCTTGACCCGGTCATCGACAAAGATCGCGTTAACCACATTGCGCGCCTCAAGGATCTGCTCGCGGGTGACAAGCGCGTCGACATGGGTCTTGGGCGAGGATGTCGCCATCGCGTCGAGGATGGCACGCTCCTCACTGCGGGTCGGATAGCCGACCACGACCTTGAGCATGAAGCGGTCGAGCTGGGCCTCGGGCAACGGATAGGTTCCCTCCTGCTCCAGCGGATTCTGTGTAGCAAGGACAAGGAAGGGATCAGGAAGCTTGAATGTCTCATCGCCGATTGTGACCTGACGCTCTTGCATCGCCTCGAGCAGCGCGCTCTGAACCTTGGCCGGGGCGCGGTTGATCTCGTCGGCCAGAATGAAGTTGGCGAAGATAGGGCCCTTGCGCGTCGTGAAGACGCCTTCGCGGGGGTTGTAAATCAAGGTTCCCACCAAATCCGCAGGCAGTAGATCCGGCGTGAACTGGATTCGGGAGAAGTCTCCGTGGATGCAGGAGGAGAGCGTGCGGACGGTCAGGGTCTTAGCAAGACCCGGAACTCCCTCGAGCAGGACGTGGCCGTTGCCCAACAGTCCTATGATCAGGCTGCGGACCAGCCCCTGCTGGCCGATGATCACGCGGCTCATTTCCTGGGTGAGGGGTTTGACCCAGGCACTGGCCTCCTGGACGCGGCGATCAAGTTCTTGGATAGATGGATTCATAAATCAGGGTTGATGGGACTGCTGCTTGCTACTTGGACTTTTTGCTTTGTTGTTCGTGGTTTTCGCTAGTTCGGTTTATCGACAACATTTTTCAGACAAGCAGGAATCAAATGCGTTCAAAGATTTTTTCCTAAGAGCCTTTCAGAGTCTTCTCCGGACTTTATAAGTTCGCGCAGTTCGATAGCTCTCTTTCGTGCCGTCGGAAGACTTGACTGAGAGGAGAGCAAGGTGAAGTGACCCATCTTGCGGCCAGCCTTTGGCTCACGCTTCCCATAGAGGTGGAGAAAAAGCCCGGGCTCGCGCAAGAGAAGCTCCCAGTCGGGGTCTCTTGACTGCCAGAGATTGCCCAGGAGATTCATCATAACGCCTGAGGAGCGAAGCTCGACCGGTCCCAGCGGCAGTCCGCAAACCGCCCGGATATGCTGAGCAAACTGGCTGGTCAGTGTGGTCTCAAGCGTGTGGTGCCCGGAATTGTGAGGGCGCGGAGCAAGTTCATTCACAATCAGGTTGCCGTTCTCCATCACAAAGAACTCGGCGGTGATCAGGCCGACGACATTGAGCTTCGCGGCGATCGCTGAGGTGATCTCCTGGGCTTTAGTAAGCACACCGGGATCCAATTGCGCGGGAATAGTCGTGACATCTAGGATGCCATTCCGGTGAACATTCGCCTGGACAGGGAAGCAGAGCGTTTCCCCAACGGAAGTACGCGCGCAGATCACGGAGGCCTCGGAGACAAAGGCGATTCGCTTTTCCAGCACAGCCCGAGGCGCGGCCAGTTGCTTCCAGGCGCTCGCGGCATCATCCCCCGGCTTGAGTGAAATCTGTCCCTTGCCATCGTAACCAAAGACGGCAGTCTTCAGAATCGAAGGGGCGTTCAGTTCGCACACGGCGCTGGCAAGTTCCTCCGTAGAGTTGATGACCCGGAAGGGGGCCACGGGAAATCCCTTGTTCTGCAAGAACTCCTTCTCTAGCACGCGATCCTGGCAGGTCCGCACGACCGAGGCGGAGGGCCTTACCGGAACGCGTGTCTCCAGGAACTCCAGCGCCCCGACCGGGATATTCTCGAACTCGACTGTCACCACATTGACCGCCTCGGCAAAGCGGGCCAGCGCATCGAGATCGTCGAAAGATGCGGTAAAGGAGAGATCCGCACAGGAGCAAGCGGGGCCGTCGGCAACTTCATCCAAGACCGCCACGCGGTAGCCGAGACTCTTTGCAGCCATGGCGGACATCCGGCCCAACTGGCCGCTGCCAAGGATGCCGATTGTTGCTCCAGGAAGGAAGATCGCCCCGGGATCGGGGGATTTGCCTTCCGAAGGCGCAGGGGCCCCGTTAGTGTTGTCACCTTCGATTTTGATCATGGATCGTCTTCTGTATCTGCTCGCTTTATCGGTTGTCACCCTTATCCGATTGCTCCCCATCACGGTCTGTTTCGTCCTGGGACAGGCAATCGGACTTCTGGTGTGGATGATTCTGCCCAGCTACCGCCGTCTCTCCAAACAGAATCTCCAGATCGCCTTCGGCCCATCGCTGACCGACCAAGAAGCCTCTTGGATCACCCTGACTCATTTTCTCAATCTCGGGGCCAATATCGTCTGCTCGGTCAAGATTCCGGCCATGAGCATGAAGCAACTTCGTTCCAGACTCAGCATGGAGAAGGAAGAGAACTGGATCGACTGGGTAATCGGGAAAAAGGCTGGTCAGCAAGGCACCGTGATCGCTCTCAGCCATTCGGGCAACTGGGAGATTAGCGCCCAGATCGGGGAATCCATCAAACCCCGCCCGGCGGGCTGTATCTATCAGGCGCTCCGTAACCCCCTCATGGATGATCTGGTTAACGGGGATCGCCGCAGTCGCGGGGTTGTCACCTTCGACCGCAAAAAGGAGATGCAGGCTGCTGTGACCATGCTCAAGGAGAGAGGTGCTGTCGGCGTCCTGACTGATCAGCACGCAGGGAATGCCGGAATCTGGATGCCCCTCTTCGGCAAGCTCGCCTCCACGTCACCCCTGGCTGCAAGCCTCGCCCAGCGCACCGACTCCCTGCTCGTTCAGGCCACGGTCAGAACCGTGGGGCTTGCCCGATGGGCTCTTCATACCAGCGATCCGATACCGACCGAGGGGCTTACCGTCGAGGAGATCACAATGAAGCTCAATACACTCCTCGAGCAGGAAATACGACGTTCTCCCGCCGACTGGTTCTGGGTTCACAACCGCTGGAAAACCCCCCACCCAAACTTCCTACTTAGCGGAGTGAAGCGGGGCATCTATCTGCCTTCGGAGATCAAGCCCTCCGATCTCCAGCCCTTCAAGATCCTACTTCGCTCACCGAACTGGCTGGGCGACGCCTGCATGGCGGTTCCGGCGATCCGCGCGATCAAGGCGGGCCGCCCCGACCTCCGGCTCACGATCCTCTCACCCGAGAAACTCGTGCCTCTCTGGAAGGAAATTCCCGAAGTCGACGCGATCCTCTCCATCCCACCGAAAGCCTCACCCCGGCAGGTGGCGAAGTTGATCAAGGCAGCCGGCTCCTTCGATGTGGCAATCCTTCTGCCGAATTCCCTACGCAGCGCCCTGGAGGTCTGTCTGGCCGGCATCCCGCGCCGGGTCGGCAGGGAGATCCATAGGGGGAAGCGCCTGCTGAACCAGACATTCCCTCCCAACCGACAACTGCACCCGATACTCCATCAGACCGAGGAGTTGCTAGCTAGCATCCGCCATCTGGGAGCCCCAGAACCGACAGAACAAACTCCCCGTTCCTCTCCTCAAGGCCAAACCCGCATCGCACTCTGTCCCGGCGCGGAATATGGCCCGGCCAAGCGCTGGCCCATTGAGCGCTACCGATCTGTCATGGAGGAGATCTCACAGGATCACGATCTCACCTGGGTTATCGTCGGCACAGCCAAGGAAGCAGAGCTCGGAGAGATTCTCTCTCGCAATTTTCCCGGAAAGGTCGAGAACCTCTGCGGCAATACCACGCTGCAGGAGCTGATAGGGGAGCTTAAGGCCTGCACGCTGCTGCTGACCAATGACACGGGGACCATGCATCTGGCCGACCTGCTCGGTCTGCCTGTCGTCGCGATCTTCGGCTCGACCGAACCCGCCCTCACCGGCCCCGGGCATCTTGGTAACAACACTAACCCGGCTCACCGGATCATCCGGCGCAAGGTCGAATGCAGCCCCTGCTATTTCAGGGAATGTCCGATCGACTTCCGTTGCATGAAAGAAATCAATGTCCAGATGGTCACTTCTGCAGTGCTGGAAGCATTACAGAAGGTTGAAGAGTTGAAGAGTTGAGAAGTTGAAGTGGATGCCCGAAACTTTACTCCCTTAACGCTTTCACCCGTCCCTTTGATTTCCATCCCCACTTTCCTCATTCTTTTTTAACCCTTTAACCCTCTAACAATCCACTTTTCCTAATTCAGCTTTCAGGTCTCAAGTTTCATCCTTCTTTTTTCCCATGCTCACGATCAAAAAACTCAAAAAAACCATCGGGGGTCGCACCCTCTTCGAGGAAGCCGACATGCAGGTCAACTACGGCGAGCGCGTCGCCCTGGTCGGCCCCAATGGAGCGGGTAAATCGACTCTCTTCTCCCTGCTTCTGAAAAAAGACGAGGCCGATTCGGGCACGATCGAGAGGGATGAGTGGACCATGATCGGCCATCTCGCCCAGGAGGGTGAGGCCACGGGAGATGAGACCGTCCTCGATGTCGCCACGGGACGGGCCGGAGAGATCCCGGCTTTGGAAAAACGCCTCAAGGAACTCGAGGAGGCCGGTACCGTGGACACACCCGAGTACAGCGAGGCCTCCTCCAAACACGCCGCCCTCAGCGACCCCAAGGTCGAGGCCAAGGCCAAGAAGATTCTCGGGGGTCTCGGCTACAAGCAAGAGGACTTCGAGCGGAAGGCCAAGGAACTGAGCGGTGGCTGGGTCATGCGCGCCCATCTGGCCCGCCTTCTGGTCATGGAGCCCGACCTGCTCCTTCTCGATGAACCGACCAACCACCTCGACCTCGTCTCTCTGCTCTGGCTACAGAACTATCTCAAGACCTATCCCGGAGCTGTGCTGCTGATCTCCCACGACAGGCAATTCATGGATGAGATCATCGAGACGGTTTACGAGATTTCCGAGTGCCGCCTCCAGTCCTACTCCGGGAACTACAGCGCCTTCCTTGAGGAGCGAGACTCCCGCTACGAGCGGCATAATGCAGCCTACAAGAACCAGCAAAAAGAGATCACCGACTTGCGCGAGTTCTATGACCGCTTCCGTCAGGTGGCCTCCAAGGCTTCCCAGGCCATGAGCAAGCTGAAGCAGATCGAGCGCCTGGAACTCATCGAGAAGCCTCTTCCTCCCCGCAAGCCGTTCCGCTTCCAGATCCCACAGCCTCCGCGAGGTGGCCAACGATCCGTCATCCTTGAGGAGATCCATATGGCCTATCCCACCTCTCAGGGTGAGAGGAAAGTCTACTCGGGCCTCGATCTTACTATTGAACGATTGGAGCGCACTGTCTTGGTCGGTCCCAACGGCGCCGGAAAGTCGACCCTGCTTAAGATCTTGGCCGGCGTGCTCGAGTTCCAGAAAGGCAAGCGGATCGAGGGTCCAAATGCGAAAATTGGCTACTTCAGTCAGCACCGAGCCGCCACTCTTGATCCGAACAAGTCGATCCTGGAAGAGGTCAGGGCCTCGAACGGGGAACTCTCAGAGAATGACGCCCGCGGGATTCTCGGCTCCTTCCTCTTTCGCAAGGATGATATCTTCAAAAAGACCTCTGTCCTGAGTGGTGGCGAGAAGACCCGACTGAATCTGGTGAAGTTCCTAGTCGATCCGCCCAATCTCCTGCTGATGGATGAGCCGACCACCCATCTCGACATCCACACCGTCGAGTCGCTCATCATGGCACTAAGTGCCTACGAAGGAACGCTTGTCTTCATCAGTCACGACGTCCACTTCATCCGGAAGTTGGCCACCAAGGTCCTCCATGTGAACGACGGCAAGGTCACATCCTACCTTGGAACCTACGACGACTTCCTGGAAAAGGTCGGAGCATTAGGTAACGAACGCGAAGCCTTGACGGCGTAGGGGCTTGCGACAGTTGGCGGATAGCGGCGTTGTTGTTCTCCATCCAATCTCACTGCGCCTTGGCTGAGAAAGGTCCGATAAAAAAGCTCCGATCTTCTGAACCAGGTCCCGCTCGACGAACTGGTGGATCAGTCCCCAGACGGGGGCGGGTAGGGACTCCCCCTTGGATGACACCATTGAGAGTTTTTGAGCTCAGCCTTGCAAGGCTAGCTGGCCTTGATCTCTCCGGCCTAGTACAGATTATCGATCTGGCGCTCTTCTTGAGTCATTTTCACAAAAATAGAACTGACTAGGATTAATCCGTCTTGGAGTCCTGTTTGACCAAGCTCAGGGCTTCCTGGACAGTCGTCATGAATTGCGCCGGGAAGATGATTGTGGAGTTCTTCTCCGTAGCGATCTCGGCCATGGTCTGAAGGGTGCGTAACTGAAGTGCCACCGGGTGAGCTGCGATCACATCTGCTGCTTCACCCAGCTTGGTGGCGGCCTGGAACTCACCCTCGGCCGCGACGATCTTGGCGCGGCGTTCACGCTCAGCCTCGGCCTCCTTGGCCATGGCCCGCTGCATGTTATCGGGCAGGGTTATATCCTTGATTTCGACAGCTGTGACGCAGGTGCCCCAGGGCTCGGTGTGGGTGTCGATGACGGTCTTGATCTGCTCGTTGATATTCGCGGTCTCAGCAAGAAGTTGGTCTAAGGAAAAACGACCCACGACATTTCGCACCGTGGTCTGGCTGATCTGGTTGATGGCGTTATAGACGTTCTCAATCGCGATCACGGCCCTCTCGGGGTCGGAGATCTTGTAATAAGCGACGGCGGCAATATCGATCGAGACATTGTCTTTGGTGATGATTTTCTGGGAGGGGATCTGCATCGTCACAGTGCGCAGCGATACCTTCGCCATCGTCTGAAACGGGGCAAAAATCACCGTAATGCCCGCAGCGCGTGTTCCAGAAAACTTCCCAAGGGTGAATGCGACCCCGCGCTCATATTGCATTACGACACGGATCGAACTCAGGAGATAAAGTAGAACCAGTACGATGACGATGATAATGCCCATGAGCTGACTCTATTGGTGCTGCCAGGCCTGTCTAGGCAACAGATTACTTCGATCGAGAGCTAGGCGGACAAGCAAACGCTGTATTTTTCATACAGCGAGAGAGAGGAAACAACGCCCTGCGCCAAAATGGCAAGCCTACCTGTTATTTCCGCCGCCGTTGAGGATGGATAGCAGCCTCAACATCGAAACATAGAGCCACACGACGGTCACCAAGAGGCCAAAAGCGCCGTACCACTCCATATACTTGGGGGCATTGCCCGAAGCTGCCGATTGGCCGATGAACTCAAAATCGATAATGAGGTTCAGTGCGGCGACGACGACGATCACGAGACTAAAGATCAGGCCGAGTTGACCACCACCGAAGATAGGCAACTGGATATGAAAGAAGGAGAGAATCATCCCCAGCAGATAGGTGAGCATGATTCCAATAGTAGCTCCGACAACGACTTTCATGAACATTGGGGTTGCTCGAAGGATATTCCCTTGGAAGAGAAAGAGCATGCCGGCAAAGGTGCCGAAGGTAAGCATGACTGCCTGGATGGCAATTCCATGAGTCTTGGCCTCGTACATGGCCGAGATGCCGCCGACAAAAAGTCCCTCACAGAGTGCGTAGATGGGGGCAGTGATCGGTGCCCAGTTCTGCTTGAAGCAGGTGACCAAGGCCAGGACGAAGCCAGCAATAGCGCCGACCATGGTGTAGCCCATCCCCGCAGAGGAATATCCCCCACGAGTGGCGCTCCAGGTGTAGGCGGCACCTACGATCGTGAGGATCAGGAGAATAGCAGATTTGTTGACTGTGCCCCGGAGGGTCATGACCCCGGAAGAACTGGAGGCTACATTGAAATCAGCACGTTCGAGGACAGGATTGGACATAGGTTCATAGATAAGGCTGATGCGGAGTTCTGTCAATTGGGATGGAGAATCATGCTGAAAACCGCCCCTGTCATTTTTCCCCGCCGAGGCGAGGAGAAAAGAGGTTGCCACAAAAGACACAAAAACCACAAAAGGGGAAATTTCACGTCTCTCTTACGGGAGGCGCTTAGTAACCATCATAACCCCTGTGCATTCTGTGCATCTTGTGGACATGATAATTGAAACTCAGGAAATCGGCTCTTCTACCGTAAAAAAGGACGGCCCCGAGGGGATTTCTCCTCTCGGGGCCGTTAAACCTGGCGACGTCCTACTCTCGCGCAACCTATAGATGCACTACCATCGGGGCTGCAGCGTTTCACTTCCGTGTTCGGGATGGGAACGGGTGGTGCCACCGCGCTATGATCACCAGAGGACGAAACCTATAAGATAGTATTCTTAGGGTCTCGGGTCTCTAGGGACTCGTAGCTTGCCTTGTCGTTTGTCAGGTTTTCAAAGAACGGCCGCGTGCTTGGATCTTGCGATCCGATCCGTCGGTGTTCACTGACATCTGCAGATAGTAGTAAAAAATGCCTTAACTTTTCGAGCTTGAGTCCATTAGGAGGATTCACTGCTTAAGGTGAATCCAAAATGAACTAATAAAGCCGAACGATCATTAGTATTGCTAAGCTGAACATGTTACCATGCTTGTACCTGCAACCTATCAACGTGGTGGTCTTCCACGGATCTTCAGGGAGAACTCATCTTGGGAGAGGCTTGGCGCTTAGATGCTTTCAGCGCTTATCCTTTCCGAACATAGCTGCCCGGCAATGCCGTTGACACGACAACCGGAACACCAGAGGTTCGTCACTCTCGGTCCTCTCGTACTAGAAAGTGAACCCCTCAATTCTCCTGCGCCCACAGTGGATAAGGACCGAACTGTCTCGCGACGTTCTGAACCCAGCTCGCGTACCACTTTAACCGGCGAACAGCCGGACCCTTGGGACCTTCTCCAGCCCCAGGATGTGATGAGCCGACATCGAGGTGCCAAACCATGCCGTCGATATGAGCTCTTGGGCATGATCAGCCTGTTATCCCTAGCGTACCTTTTGTCCGTTGAGCGATGGCAATTCCACATTCAACCACCGGATCACTTGGGCCGACTTTCGTCCCTGCTCGACATGTGTGTCTCGCAGTTAAGCTGGCTTATATCCATGTACTCGTCACCCGATTATCAACCGGGCTGAGCCAACCTTCGCACTCCTCCGTTACTCTTTGGGAGGAGACCGCCCCAGTCAAACTGACCGGCTGCCATGGTCCCTCGCCCAGATAATGGGCCGAGGTTAGATTCTCCAATTTGCAAGGGTGGTGTTTCATTGACGACTCATCGAACCCCGAAAGATTCGAATCAAAGTCTCCCACTTACACTAAGCATGAAAACCGAAAAACCAGTGACAGCGTACAGTAAAGGTGCATAGGGTCTTTCCGTCCTACTGCGGGCAGGCGGCATCTTCACCGCCATTACAACTTCGCTGAGCTCCTCGTTGAGACAGCGGTCCACTCGTTACACGATTCGTGCAGGTCGGAACTTACCCGACAAGGAATTTCGCTACCTTAGGACCGTTATAGTTACGGCCGACATTCACGGGGACTTGAGTTCGAAGCTTCGCCTTGCGGCTAACATCTTGCCTTAATCTTTCCGCATTGGTCACGTGTCACACCCTATACGTCGACTTGCGTCTTAGCAGAGTGCTGTGTTTTTGTTAAACAGTCGGTAGACCCTACTCACTGCGCCCTACATTGCTGTAGGGACCCCTTCTTCCGAAGTTACGGGGCTAGATTGCCGAGTTCCTTAACGAGGTTTCACTCACGCGCCTTAGTCTATTCGACTCACCCACCTGTGTCGGTTTACGGTACGGACTGCCATGGGAACACTTACAGGCTTTTCTCGATACAGTATTTGAAGAATCCGCTTCAGCCGAAGCCTCCACGTTATCTTGCGAAACCGCCACTTTCAATCGGCGGCCCTTCTCCTACCATATGTCCCCTGTAAGCTTAACCATTGCAGGTGCAGGAATATAAACCTGCTATCCATCGACTACGCCTATCGGCCTCGCCTTAGGTTCCGACTAACCCTGGGAGGACGAACCTTCCCCAGGAAACCTTGGGTTTACGGCGGCCGGGAATTCAACCCGGCTTATCGCTACTCATGTCTGCATACTCTCTTGTTGGCACTCCACCTAGCGTTTCCACATGGCTTCAATGCGCCAACAATGCTCTCCTACCACACACGTCCGGCTAACCGGTCGTGCATCCAGAGCTTCGGTATACCGCTTATCGCCAATCATTTTCGGCGCAAGATCGCTCGATGAGTCAGCTATTACGCACTGTTTAAATGATGGCTGCCTCTAAGCCAACATCCTCACTGTCTAAGCAATCTCACATCCTTTCCACTGAGCGGTATTTAGGCACCTTAGCTGCTGATCTGGGTTGTTTCCCTCTCGAATACGAAGCTTATCCCTCGCATTCTGCCTCCTGGACTTCACCCTACGGCATTCGGAGTTTGATTGAATTCGGTACCCGGGTATGGGCCCTAGTTCATCCAGTGCTCTACCTCCGTAGGTCAGCGTCCAAGGCTCTACCTCAATAGATTTCGGAGAGAACCAGCTATGACGGGGTTTGATTAGTCTTTCGCTCCTACCCACAGTTCATCCGAGAACTTTTCAACGTTCACCGGTTCGGTCCTTCATCCCGTGTTACCGGGACTTCAACCTGACCATGGGTAGATCACCTCCGCTTCGGGTCTAGCACCAGCAGCTAGGCGTCCATTTCGGACTCGCTTTCGCTTCGCCTCCGTCCCAGAAGGACTTAGACTTGCCACTGATGCTAACTCGCAGACTCATTAAGCAAAAGGCACGCCATCACCCTTGCGGGCTCTGACACCTTGTAAGCACATGATTTCAGGTACTATTTCACTCCGCTCGCAGCGGTTCTTTTCACCTTTCCCTCGCGGTACTTGTTCACTATCGGTCGCCTGTTAGTATTTAGCCTTACGGAGTGGTCTCCGTGGATTCATGCCAAGTTTCACGTGGATGGCATTACTCAGGAACTCCCTAGAGGTCATTGGATTTTCGGTTACAGGTCTGTCACCTTCTATGGAGCGCTTTTCCACACGCTTCACCTAATCCTTTGACTCCCATGTCGGGGTCCTACAACCCCGGGAGACAAGTCTCCCGGTTTGGGCTCTTCCGCTTTCGCTCGCCACTACTTACGGAATCGTTTCACTTTCTTTTCCTCTGGTTACTGAGATGTTTCACTTCACCAGGTTTCGCTCCCTCTGTTCTATGTATTCAAACAGCGGTGACCAGATATGACTCTGGACGGGTTACCCCATTCGGAAATCTCCGGATCATAGCGTACTTGCCGCTCCCCGAAGCTTATCGCAGCTTATCGCGTCCTTCATCGCCTACAGGCACCAAGGCATTCATCATGTGCTCTTAGTAGCTTTTGATATCGTTCATTCTGAAATTTCAATGAACACCGGTTGTCATAAGACATCTTGTGTTCACGGACTCAGCTCTAAAGTTGTAATTTTTTACCCTATCTGCAGATGTCAAAGAACTTCCGACGGGACTATGCCCGCGGGGAGCGCCGGATCCAGAGATCCCGCACAGCCAAAATTGGTTCGGATGGATCGGCCGACCGCACTCGGTGCGGTGGCTTTGAAAATTGGTGGTGAATAGTTATTGTTAATACTTTTGGTGAGAGTGGTGGGCCTGACTGGATTCGAACCAGTGACCCTGCGCTTATCAAGCGCATGCTCTAACCAGCTGAGCTACAGGCCCTATTAGAGTCACTGAAATTGGTGAGGTCTCTCTCACCTAGAAGGTGGTGGAGGCATGGGGATTCGAACCCCAGACATTCTGCTTGCAAAGCAGACGCTCTACCAACTGAGCTATACCCCCGCGTTGCGGCGGCAGAGCCGCTAGAAATATATAAAACTAGTCACGAAACCGAGCAACTGGTGTTACCCGCGTCTTTTTAACAGCAAAAACTGAATTGTGCGCTCCTCATCGAACCCTCCGACCTTTCGATCTTCGGGATTTAACCGCGTGCCACATCTCCTAAGAGAGGGTTTAGCGGTCGACCTTCCGGAATATTCTAGATTTTCCGGATATCTCCTTAGAAAGGAGGTGATCCAGCCGCAGGTTCCCCTACGGCTACCTTGTTACGACTTCATCCCAGTTACCATCCATACCTTAGGCACCTGCCTCCCTTGCGGGTTGGCGCAGCGACTTCGGGTACAAACGACTTCCATGATGTGACGGGCGGTGTGTACAAGGCCCGGGAACGTATTCACGCCGTCGTAGCTGATACGGCATTACTAGCGATTCCAACTTCATGAAGGCGAGTTGCAGCCTTCAATCCGAACTGGGCCCAGGTTTGGTGATTTCCTCCACCTCGCGGTTTTGGTTCCTTCTGTCCTGGGCATTGTAGTACGTGTGCAGCCCTGGCCGTAAGGGCCATACTGACTTGACGTCGTCCCCACCTTCCTCCCCGTTTCACAGGGCAGTCTGATCAGAGTGCTCGGCTTGCGCCGGTGGCAACAGATCACAGGGGTTGCGCTCGTTGCGGGACTTAACCCAACATCTCACGACACGAGCTGACGACAGCCATGCAGCACCTGTGCAAATTGTGTATTGCTACACTCCCCGGCTTTCACCGGTTTAGAGATGCATGTCAAGGCCAGGTAAGGTTCTTCGCGTTGCATCGAATTAAGCCACATACTCCACCGCTTGTGCGGGCCCCCGTCAATTTCTTTGAGTTTTAATCTTGCGACCGTACTTCCCAGGCGGCACGTTTAACGCGTTAGCTCCGGCACGGAAGGGGTCGAATCCTCCCACACCAAACGTGCACCGTTTACTGCCAGGACTACCGGGGTATCTAATCCCGTTTGCTCCCCTGGCCTTCGTGCATGAGCGTCAGGAACTGCCCAGAGATTCGCCTTCGCCACTGGTCTTCCTCACGATATCTACGCATTTCACTGCTACACCGTGAATTCCAATCTCCTCTACAGTCCTCTAGCGAAGCAGTATCGAATGCAGTTTAGAGGTTGAGCCTCTAAATTTCACATCCGACTTACCCCACAGCCTGCGCACCCTTTACGCCCAATGAATCCGAACAACGCTTGAGACCTCTGTATTACCGCGGCTGCTGGCACAGAGTTAGCCGTCTCTTCCTCTAATGGTACTATCACTTTCTTGTTCCCATTTGACAGGAGTTTACAATCCGAAAACCTTCATCCTCCACGCGGCGTCGCTCCATCAGGGTTTCCCCCATTGTGAAAAATTCTCGACTGCTGCCACCCGTAGGTGTCTGGACCGTGTCTCAGTTCCAGTGTGGCTGGTCGTCCTCTCAGACCAGCTACCCGTCATAGCCTTGGTGAGCCATTACCTCACCAACTAGCTGATAGGCCGCGAGCTCATCAGGAAGCGTCTTGCGACTTTGGCTTCGGGAAGATGTCTTCCCTGGCCATATGCGGTATTAATTCGCCTTTCGGCGAGTTATCCCCCACTTCCCGGCAGATTGCTCACGTGTTACGCACCCGTTCGCCACTAGATTTTATCGGTATTACTACAAATAAAATCCCGTTCGACTTGCATGTCTTATCCACGCCGCCAGCGTTCGTTCTGAGCCAGAATCAAACTCTCCGTAGAAAGTTTGCGCCTCCTCGTGCTAAACGGGAGGCAAATTTCCAGCATCATCTATTTCCTTAGCCACCGTGGTGACCAAGGGACGATCTGTATTAAACTTCGATTAAGAAAATCGACGAAAAACGCACAATTCAGTTCTTGCTGTTTCGTATATGATCCATCCGGTTTCCGTTGCTTGTGCGAAACCGGACCTGCGCTGTCAAAGATCGATACCAGTGGCTGCGGAAGAGGTGTGGCAACCCTGCGACTTTCGTTTGGTAACGGAAGCACTTGCGGGGCAGTCAGCACCACCTCGTATTTGTTCAAATACTCGAGGCAGACTGGCGAAGAACATTCCCGTGCGAGTGAACAAAGTCACCGTCGGGATTGAAAACATTATACGAGATCATCCTAGAGTCAACGACTTCTTTCATTTTTTAAAAAAAAATTTGAGACCTCCCTGCCTGTCTTCCACGCAATCTATCCTAAAAAAACAGAGCGGCCGCAAATCCAGCATTCATGAGCCTCAGCGTGTGTGTGACGCCGTATCCTTCGCAACTCCTAGCCGCAGATCCTTATTCTATCTTGCGCTAGCCCGCTCGAGGAACTGCGAATTATTTCTTCTCCTTGCGGGACTCCAGGAACTGCGCAATCACCTCGAAAGCCACAGGCAGCATCGAGACAAAAATGATGCCTATCACCACAGCTTCAAAATGCTTCTGCACCCAGGGCATCTGGCCGAAGAAAAGACCGGCCGACATCATGAGCAGCACCCAAAGAATGCTGCCGACGACGGTATAAAGCGTGAACTTACGGCGATCCATCGAGGCCATGCCGGCCACAAAGGGGGCAAGTGTGCGGAAGATTGGCAGGAAGCGAGCCATGATCACGGCCTTCACGCCATACTTCTGGAAGAAGAGATGAGTTCGGTCGAGATACTCTTTTTTGAGCACCAGCGCATTCTCCTTGAAGATGCTTCCACCTAGCTTCGATCCGATCGCGAAGTTGACCAAATTGCCGAGGATCGCAGCCACTATGAGGAGCACCATGGCCACGGGCCACTGCAGACCAGCTCCAGGATGGGATGCGGCGTAAGCCCCGATAGCAAATAGCAGCGCATCCCCTGGAAGGAATGGGGTGATCACGAGCCCAGTCTCGCAGAAGACGATGGCAAAGAGGATCGCGTAGACCCAGACCCCATAAGCGTGGACGATGTTTTCGAGGCTCTTATCGAGGTGGATGAAGTTTGCTTGGAACCAGTGAATAAAATCCATTGCGCTTATGAAGCAGGATTCATACGCCTCGGCAAGCAAAGGGATGCCGCTCCGCGGATCACGACCGACCGCACATCACGCCGAGAGATGCGGACTCGGGCTGCGTCGGGCGACTGTTTCATTTTCCAAAGGGTCGGCAGCGCGAGGTCGTACGGGAGAGCTGTGCCCATGAGGAGCCGTCCCGGACGGAGGCCAGTGAGATATTTTTCACCGGATCGCAACCAAGCCTCGGCCAGTTCAAACAGCTCGGCGAGATCGCCCTCCTCCACATAGTCACGCCCCATAGCACGATCCTCCGCGCGGTCACGGAGGATATTCAGCAACTGGAGCCCCTTCCCATAGTCGCACCCTAGGCGCTTCATTTCCTCTTCCGATCGCAGCAGCGTGCAGGGGGAGTGTTTCGCGATCAGAGCCGTCCAGCACTCGCCTACACTCCCTGCTACCAGGAAACAATAGCGCTCCAACTCCTCACGGTTGAGCGGCTCGTCGGAAGGAAAACGCCTGAGATCAAAAAGTTGCCCTTCCAGGATCAATCGCCAGAGCTTAAGCAACTCATCACTGTCAGGACTTATTTCGAGCGCGTTGATCAACCGGGGAACCGCAGTGATAAGCTCTGCCTGCGATTCATCCAACTCCCCCGGCATCATCACGGGCACCCATCCCCATCTTCCCTTAGGAGAGCCACCCGAAAGAGCCGACTCCAAGTTCCCTAGTAGCTGCTCAAGCAGAGCAACCCTCCGCTCTCGGCTGATTTTGCCAGCATCGGCAATCGTATCCGAGGCACGTGCAAGTAGGTAACCGACCCCGAGAGGTTCGCGCAAAGAACGGGGTAGTATAGCCAGCGTCAGCGCAAAGGTCCGCGCGTGATTGCGAAGGAGATAACGAATCTCCCTAGGGAAACGCTGATTAAATCGCATAGAGGCCGTTGCGGGAAGAATGGGCCGCAGGCAAGGCGGCTTCGCGCGCGCATCCCCATGCGGGCTGTAAGCGCGAAGCCAACACAGCCTCCGGCTCTATTATTTCCGCAACCCCTTGGGCCGAGAGCATTTGGCCGTTTTCCTGCGTTGCTTGCTTGGGCAAGACCGCAAGGGTATTGCCTCTGCGCTGCACGCCTTGGAAAACAATCAAATGCTCTTCAGCGGCCAACATGGGATTTATTCAGCGCTTCCCTAGCTTCCATGATCAGAGACGGGCAGAGGGAAGCGATAAGGATGCTGCTTCGGGAGTGACGGGCGCCCCGGAAGGATTGCCCCCCCTGCTTCCGAGACCAACCCGCTTCAGTAGGATCATCTTCGCATCGTTGTTGCCAAGCCCCTTCGCGGCCGCTTCCGCCACATGATCGCCGTCCTCCGAGGCCTTTGGCATCCGCGAAACCGTCCGCTGTTCGTCCAAGAGACGGAGAGCTGTGGCATCAATAGCCACGGGGTCCTTGGAGGCAAGCAGCATGCCGTAGGCAACACAGTTTCCGGGGCTTGGATAGGGTCCACCGGCATATTGCAGGACGATTCCGTCCATCATTGTCAGGATCACTTTCTTCCCGATCCGCTCGTCCGAGTACGCATCAGCCAACGCGGAATCGCCATAGCCGTCTCCCTTACTGAAGCGCCTCCAGTTATCGAGAATCCCTGCCGTCATCCCAGCCAAGGCACCATGCACTCCGGTAAAGTAGCTGTCGCAGAGGGATGGTATGTTGATCACCTTGTCCACATCACGGGAGAGAATGATGGGCAGATGACTCTCCTCACTGAGTTGCGCCTTGGGCCCCAGGATGTCGGCCAGAGAGTTTCGTGACTCCTTGAAGGAAAGGTCGCCGTAAACGAGCTGTCCGATTGCGGATGTCGTGACGATTGACCTCGGGTCATACCCCTCCCCTTTCTCGATCCAACGCAGGTTCAGGCCTGGTACTTTGTCATAGCCCGCCTGCACGAGATCCTCGCGGCGCCGATCCCAGACAATGATATCGCTCGCCTTGATGCCGGCAGCAACCAATCCCTCCACGACGGCCTGAGCCACTGCCGGATGAGTTCCGCCGATAGCGCCCGGCTGAGAGGAGACCTTGATTCCAACCTTTTCGCCAGGCTTGATAAGGGAGCGCCAAGCGGCATCGGGTGTGTTCTTTCCTGTCACCGCGCAGATCAGTCCCGCCACCATCCGGGAAACAAGAGGCTGGCGTGGCGTCATCGAGGGACCCATGGCCTGCGAGTCGAGAGCAAACCAAACAATCGACTTCTCCGAGGCCGTGTCGGAACGGGGAGGGGGAAGCTCCGCCATCGCCTCCTGTAACAAAGGGGCAAGGAGAACAATTGCCGACAGATACAGGTGCCTCACGAAGGCTCCTCCGGATTTTCACGTTGGATCACAGGCTGAGCACCCTCCTGACGATAATAATCCTGACCGATCACCACCTTTGGTCGGCCATTGGCTAGACGCCACTTGTTCGTATCCCGCAGCGAATAGACGCAGCCGCAATATTGCTGGGCGTAGAATTCCTCCCGTTTCGAGATCTCGACCATCCGCTCGGCGCCGCCTCCCTTGCGCCAGTTATGGGTCCAGTAGCTCATTCCGGGCCAGCGGGCGGCGGCCCGCTCACCCGCCCCGTTGATCTGATTCATATCTTTCCACCGGGAGATCCCAAGACAGCTCGTTATAACCTGGAACCCCTTCTCAAAGGCATGGAGGGCCGTTCTCTCGAACCTCATGTCGAAGCAGGCAGTACAGCGCTCGCCGCGCTCGGGTGCCCACTCCAACCCCTTCACCCGAGCGAACCAATTGTCCGTGTCATAATCAGAATCGGTGAAGGGAATACCATGCTCCTCGGCGAAGCGTATATTCTCGACCTTGCGCAACTCATACTCCTCGCGCGGATGGATGTTCGGATTGTAGAAAAAAATCTCCAGCTCAAGCCCTGAGGCCATCATTGCTTCGATCACCTCGCCGGAACAGGGTGCACAGCAGGAGTGCAGCATCACGCGCTTCTCTCCACCGGGAGGCTGGAGTTCGGGACGTTGGAAGGAAGCAGCACTCATTCTCGAATCACTTGTACATAATCATCCGGGCATCGATCCCGGTGAAGTTCTGATAGGAATAGCCCGCGTAGCCGGGGTAGACGACTGGTACGACACCGCCCCCATAATATCCCCCCCCCCATCCTCCACAGCGACCTCCATACCATCCTCCATATCCACTGTATCCACCGACCGGAATATATCCCACAGTAGGTGGAACCACATAGCTGTAGGGAACCGACCAATTCTGACAGTTCTTTACAATCACGGCATCGGCACCGGCGCGGCGCGCATTGTAGATCACGGAATTGATCGCAAAGGGATAGCCGAGGGTCGTCTGGAAAGCGAAGCGCCCGATCTCGAAATAAGGGTGGACGGGAGGCGCATTCAGGATCGGAATGACCGCATTCGAAGGCTTCGGCGGATAGTAATTCGCCGTGGTCGGTTGATAGAAAACTGCCGTGGAACTCACGCTGGCACAGGCCTGCAGCAGCAACAAAGCTACGGCCACCGGAATCCATGCATACCGTTTCATGGCCATCATCCTTCCACAAGGAAGTCCCAACCACAACCCGCCAGACTTGGATGCAGCATTCCGATACCGGTCGCAAATTGCACACGGTCACTTTTTTGAATTTTTTTGAACAAAACACCGACGGAGGGGTCCAATTTATTAGGAGCTCTTCGTATGGGAGCCCAACCAAACCAAACCCATTATCAACAGATGACAAGCACACAAGCCGTTCGCTTCACCATTGCCGGTCTCTTCATGGCCCTTATCACGCTCGCCGCGCCCCTAGCCCAAGCCAATTGTGGCGGTTGCGGCGGTGACAAGAAGGAGTGCCCATCTCCCTCCCCTGCCCCCAGCCCAGCTAAGTAATTTTTGCTAATTTGTCATCCTTGGGTCGGGGGGCCTAGGGTGACAGCCACTGCGCGGGAGCGCCGCTGATGAATTTCGCGGCCTTCCGCGCAGTTTTTTATCTGGAGTTCAGCAAGCTTGGAAAGAAACGGTCACCAAGTCACCAAGTAGGAAAGCTCCGAAGGCACCCTCTATTCCGAGATGTCCTCGTTCCAGAGTTGCGGCTTGGCCTGGATGAATTCCTTCATCATGGAGATAAGATCGGGTTGATTTAGAATCTCCACCGTTATCCCGTGGGAGCGAAGGAACTCAGGCGCTCCCAGAAAATTCACCGCCTCACCGACAACCACCCGGGGAATCTTGAACTGAACGATCGTTCCCGAGCACATCATGCAGGGAGAAAGCGTCGAATAGATCACGGTGTCCCGGTAACTGGTTTGACGGCCGGCATTCATGAGGCAGTCCATCTCGCCATGCAGGATGGAGCTCCCCTTCTGGACACGCTGGTTATGACCCCGACCAATGATTTTTCCGTCGCGCACGAGGATTGAGCCAATGGGAATGCCGCCCTCGGAGAACCCCTTGAGGGCCTCGTCCTTGGCTTCGTTCATAAAAAAGAGATCTTGTTCAGAAGTCATGTTTTTCATCTTACCACGCCTTCACTCTTCCGTATCAAAAAGCGCGGAAAGCCTCCGCGCCGCATCCTGTGGAATCGGGTTACCATGGGCGAAGAGAAGCACCTGCGGCATGAGAGCCTGGAGAGTGGCAAGGGATCGAAGCGACTGCTTCTTATCCTCACGATATTTCTCGGGAAGCAGTCTTAGTGCCTCGGGCTCCAGATTGATCAGGGCGTCCCCGAAGATCAGCGCCCCATCATGAAGAAATGCCGTCTCTCCGGGTCCGAATCCTGGCAAGGCGATCGACTCCATACCGGCGACGGGATCGCCGGAAAGGAAACGCTGATCGGCGACGATATCGTCGCCGGCATTATCTGGAGCGAAGGTAGGAATTCCGAAACGCTTCGCCAGAGCCAGGCTCTCCCGTTGGTGATTGCCACTCGTGAGCACGACGGCGGCCGGAGCGGAAAAGGACTCGGTCACGAGATCTTTCAGCACCCCCTCGGCCAGAGGGATCGGATCGATAAAGATCAACCCCGCCGAAGTCACCAGAGCCGTCGAGGAGCAATCGCACTTCACTGCTGGCTCATACCCCTGCCAGTGGAATAGTCTCATCCGGACTGTAGAATATTCGTGAACGAGCTTCATGGGGAGACGGTAAGTGAATACGTGAAATATATCATCGCATTAACAAGGGAAGTGCTAATTAACCCTCAATCGCTTATCCCCTTACTATATTTAGGAGATTTTGTTTTATTGATCCAATTCAGAGTTCTTGAGTTCCTGATTCGCTCCCCTCTGATAAGAATTCTGAAATGACCATACCGAACAACGCCGTCACTTCCACAATCCAGTTGGCGCTGGCACCGGTCTTCCTCCTCACGGCGGTTGTCATGCTCATCACTGCCATCAGCGGACGCCTAGCCCGGACCATTGATCGAATGCGTTTCATTCACGGAGAGCTTCTTGCTATCGAAAAACTTACCCCCTCCCTAGAGTCTCACTATCGTGTCGAATTCCAGGATGTTCGCATCAGGGGGCGCATGTGCGCTATCGCCATCTTCTTCGATGTCCTCAGTAGAGTACTCATCTCCATGACTGTTCTGGAAATCTTTTTCTTTGAAGCCGGAGTCCAGCATCTTAATGGAAGCTATGTGATCACTACATTTGTGGCGGGGTTGATCTGCTTCATGACGGCACTCGTCGTTGTGCTGGTCGAGGTGGTCTATGCTCACCGATCGGTTGGGTGGGATCTGCCGAGCGCTCCTGACGAGAAGGGTTAGGATTTCCCCCTTTGGAAAAATTTGGAGAAAATGGACAAGAATAGTGCGCAGGGAATCAGTCTGCTGACCTGCCTCTCACTAGTAACGGCAACGATGGTGGGGACCGGAGTCTACACGAGCCTGGGATTCCAGTTACAGGATCTGAAAAGCGGATTTTCGATACTATGCCTCTGGGTGTTGGGGGGACTCATTTCCCTATGCGGAGCTCTCTCCTATGCGGAAGTTGCGGCAAGAATTCCCAGGTCTGGAGGCGAATACACTTACCTCTCCGAAATCTACCATCCCGCCCTGGGGTTCATGGCGGCCAGTGTCTCAATGATCGCTGGGTTCGCCGCTCCCATCTCACTCTCAGCTATCGCTTTTGGCATTTACCTACACGCAGCCCTTCCCGTCTGCCCGATCATTCTCTCCACCGTGGCCGCGGTGGTACTGATCTCACTCGTTCATCTCAGATCGCTCAAAACAAGCTCGCTGCTCCAGAATGGAATGAGCGGGATCAAGTTCCTGCTTATCGGCCTTTTCATTGCGACAGGAGTCGGAAGAGCGTTTTTCCATCCCGATTGTTTGAAGCTCCTGCTGCCGCAGCAAACTTCTCTGGGAGAGCTAACCCGACCAACCTCGGGAATCGCCCTGCTCTTTGTCCTTTACTCCTACTCCGGGTGGAATGCCGCGACTTATCTTGCTGGAGAAGTGAAGAACCCTCGACGGACTGTCGGTCTCTCGCTCGTGATCGGTACCATAGCGGTGACACTCTTCTATGTTGTGCTCAATGCCGTCTTTCTCACAGCCGCCCCAGAAAATGAGCTTCGCGGGGTATTGAATGTCGGTAGCGTGGCGGCGACTCACCTGATCGGCTCCGCGGGAGGGCGGATCATGTCGGGTATCATCGCCCTAGGACTTCTAGCCTCGATCAGCGCCATGATCTGGGCCGGACCGAGGGTGACGCAGCGTGTCGGGGAGGATTATCCGTTCTTTGCCAGACTGGCGAAGACCCGCGATAACATTCCGCTCAGAGCGATCCTGCTGCAGTTGATGCTGGTCTTGGGACTGATTGCCTTCGGCTCCTTCGAGACGGTCTTGGTCTTTGCGCAGATCCCGCTGCTACTCTGTCTCGCGCTGGGTGTCATCGGCCTGATAATTCTTCGCCAAAATGACCACCAAACTAGCTCACTTCCCTCAACGCCTGACACACAACGTTCTTTCCGCTGCCCATTCTATCCCCTCCCACCGCTGATCTTCATTCTCTCGGCGCTTGCCGGACTGAGCTACTCGGCCATCAACAAGCCTTGGATTGCCCTTGCAGGAGTCGTCCTGATGCTTCTCCCTCTCATCCTTCACCGATGGATTACCCGAGCCCCTCATCAATGACCCGGAAAATCTTCCTGACGCTTTCGTTGCTGCTGTGGGCGAGCGTTCTCTCACCGGCATACAGCTCCTCATTGCAGGAGCAGGCTGAGTTTCTGGCCGGCATTCCCCTGCCAAAACAGAGCAACCTGTCACAGCTCCAGCAATCACCCGAGTACCGGGATCATCAATATCAGCTTCAAGAGCAATGGGCTTTTTGCAGAAGGATTCGCTACGACGTGATGCAGCAGTGGGGACATGAGCACTTGGCCCTCAATCCGGCAAGCCGCGGAGTACTGCGCTATCTCTTCGGTGGCCCTGATTTTCTGAATGCCTACGCCTTTTTCCCTGATACCCGCGTCATGGTCCTCGGGGGACTAGAACCAGTAGGTGACCTCCCTCCACCTGAGGCTCTTGATCCGACGGCGCTTGGCGCCGCATTGAAGTCTCTCGACGAGGCGCTTCACACCTCGCTCTTTTGCGGATACTTCATCACGAGCGAAATGAAGCCTCAATTGGCCAAAGGTTCCTTTCAGGGTGTGATTCCCGTCCTTTTTACGGAACTCGCCCTCACCGGCAACATCATCGAATCGGCCCAGATGATCCGTCCTTTCGGCTCCCCGGGAGTGCAGATCATCTATCGCCGTCCCGGAGGTCCGGCACAGACGATTTATTACTTCAAGGCCGACCTCTCCAACGGCAAGGAATGTCGCAACTTCCTCTCCTGGCTCGGCGATCTCGGTCCAGGATCCTCCTACCTGAAGGCGGCATCCTACCTCCTTCCACTGGATGCCTTTTCCGATACCCGCAACTTCCTGTTGAACACCTCACAACTGATCCTGCAGGATGATTCGGGGATCCCCTATCGTGATTTCAAGACGGGCGAATGGCATATTCAGCTTTTCGGCGTCTACTCGGATCCTCTTCCCATCTTCAAGCGGCGCAGGGAAGCGGAGTTACAGTCCGCCTATGATACTATCTACTTCAAGGGGTTGCTTCCTTTCGGCGCGGGGTACCATGTGAATGCACACGATGCAAACCTGCTGCTTGCCACGAGATATCTAGGCAATGCTCTGCAGCAACCGATGCCCGTCATGCCATTGCTTGCGCCTGTCGTAGCAATGTCCGCAGTTGCTTCGCCGACGCCCAAACCAACAACGAAACCAACGCCGGTAAAAATCCGTAAGGCCCTTCCTGTTCCTATCCGCAAGGCGATCCTCGTTCGAACCCCGAAGCCTATTACGAAAACCGAGTTACCTCAAATCCCGACCGCTACCCCCGACGTGGCCGCTACCGTGATGATTCCGGTAGCTGCACCCCCCAGTACACCCCCGGAGATTTCCGCGCAAACAATGGCTGTGCCCACGCCGGTTCCTACAATTCCGTCTCCTCTTCCGGAGCCTCCCTCAGACTCCGTGGATTCGTCAGCTCCACAAACTCTCCCTTCACCGGATCCAGTACCCACAACAACCAGCGGCAAACCTATCGACTAAAGAACGGAAAAAAGACTGCAAGAGCCGCTAAAACTTCCAAATCTTCTCGGCCACGATAACCACAACAAAGAGGAATCCAATCATGGCATTGGACTCGAAAAACGCCTTGTTGATCTTTCCTAAGTCGAGAGTTCGCGCAATGCGATGCTCATAGAAAAGCAGAAAGGGAACGGGCATGAGCCCTAGGAAATAGATCTTCCCGAGATGGGCCGAGAGACCAAATCCGATCAGGCCCAGCAGCATTAGCAGATGCAGCCAACCGGCGAGCCTTATCGCGCAGGGAACGCCGAGCCAGACTACCATCGAGCGTAGTCCCTCCCGACGATCCGTCTCCACATCCTGCGTGGCATAGATCATGTCGAATCCGGCCACCCAGCAGAGAACTCCCGCAGCTAGGATAATCGGAGGCCAGGCAAAGGATCCCGTCACGGCAAGCCATGCCCCGAGGGGCGAGACCGAGAGGGCAAGACCGAGAAAAAACTGCGAGGCATGGGTGAATCGCTTGGTGAGCGAGTAGAGGAATATAATCCCGAGGGCCACCGGAGAAAGCAGGACGCAAATCCGGTTAATAGAAAACGTCGTGGCGATAAACAGTGCGGCGCTAATGAGGCAAAGGGCAATGGCTAACGACTTGCTGAGGAGTAGGTGGCGGCCGGCAGTCCGGGGATTGCGCTTGTCGATTTCCCAGTCAGCGATGCGGTTGAAGGTCATCGCCGCGGTGCGGGCAAAGACCATGCAGAGGAGAATCAGACCGAACAGCCTCCAACCTGGCCAACCCTGAGCAGAATCCGCAGCTACCATCATCGATCCCAGCGCGAACGGCAGTGCAAAAACCGTATGCGAAAACCGGATGAAGGTCAGAAACCGCGCCAATGGGGTTGCGTTTGGGATGTGGGATTGTGGGATTGTTACACCCGATTTACTTGGAACTTTTAAATTCACTAAAGGGTCTTATTGAGAGTGTGATTACTTGAGTATCGCTAAGACAATGGCTGCCAGCAGAAGCACTGCGCCGCTCAATCGGGCGACCCAGTATTCGCGGGCGTTGCCCTCTCCTTTCCAACCATCGACGGCGACGGACCAGATGGTGCGGGTGGCGTAGAGGATATTGATCAGGGTGGCTTGGCCGAAGAGGCCTATCAGCATGATGACAAGCGGGGCTTGAAAGCCAATCACGGCACCGCCAATCAGGAGGCGCTTTTTCGCAACTGCGGGAGCGGGTGGTGTTGATCCCAAGAGCGGGGTCATCGCCGCGAGGACAATGAACATAACGGGTTGGAAGAAGGCAACACCCGAGGTCCGCGCGTAGCCCTGAGTAAGCACGTCGACTAGAGCAAAAAGGACGCTCGCGCCCATCGCCCATCCCACAGCGGCGCGTCTGTGGTGCTTGTTATGGTCGGGCCCGATCTGCAGAAGCGTGAGGGCAGCCACAGTCAACACGGCTGCGGTCATCAGATGCCACCCAACCGGGGCATCAAGCAGCAGGATCGAGAAGAGGGCTACCAAGACAGTCTTCATCCCAAGCAGGGGAGCGCTGATGGAGAGATCGGCCTTGGCGAGGGCCTTCACGGTGCAGATGCGTCCGATAAAGAGGGAAACGCCCGCTCCGATGGCGGCAAAGGCCGCCGGCCAGTTGGGATGTGTGGGGAGGATGAAGGCCAGAAAGGCGAGGGGCATCGACCAGGCCGCCATCGCATAGTTGGAGAAGATATTGACCCGCTTGCTTGTCGCTCCGTGATGGATCGAGCCTTTCAGCTCAAGATAACCGAGAGCGTAAAGTAGCGCCGCTCCGAGGGCTCCAAAGGCGATGAACATGATGTGGAAAGGCTTTTAGGCTGAGGTCTTTTAGACTGTTAGGTCAGACGAAAACATCACCCTAATCCCCTTCATCCCTGTGAATTTCTGTCGGCGGCGACAAGGCGCTCGTAGAGGGGTTGCAGTCCTTCGGGGATGATCCGTGTGCCGGTCAGCATCGGCATGAAGTTCTGATCTCCGCTCCAGCGCGGAACGATGTGCAAATGCAGGTGCTCTTCAAAGCCTGCACCTCCGGCGGTGCCGATATTGAATCCCACGTTGAACCCCTCTGCCTTCGTGACTTCTCTCAGAAGATGCTGGGCATGGATGGCGAGATTCCAGACATCGAGGGCCTCTTCAGCGGAGAGATCCTCCATGCGCCCAGTCCTCTTGTAGGGGACAACCATGAGGTGACCCGAGGAGTAGGGGTATTTGTTCAGGATTAGGAAGGCATTCTTCCGGCGACAGACCACGAAATGGGCTGCGTCATCACTGGCAGTAGCGGCTTCAGCAAGAAAATCCTCTCCAGTGGTTCGTTCCCGGCTGAAGTATTCCACGCGCCATGGAGCCCAGAGCGACTCGAGATGTTCTTTGGGGAATGACATAGGGTCAATCAATGGACTTTCCCGGATGGTTTATCCAGACATTCAATCACGGCATCAGCAGCTCTTTCCGAGGCGGATCGTTCGCTGCGACCTCCCAGCAGGGTCACGACAGAGGCAAGATCAGCCGCAAGTCGTTCCTGGGCATCGGTGCTATTGAGCAGGCGGAGGGCCTCGTCGGCCAGGGCTGGCGGAGTGGCATTATGCTGGATAAATTCCCTAACCACAGGACGGTTGGCCAAGATGTTGACGATGCCGAGATAAGGAACTCGGATGACTCGGATGCCGACCTCATAGGTGAGTGTGGCGACTCTGTAGACAAGAGCATAGGGAAGGCCCAGGCAGGCAGCCTCGAGCGTCGCGGTTCCCGAGCAGACCAGTCCGACCGCCGCCTGGCGCATCAAATCCTTGGAGTTGCCCGAGGTGATCGTGATCTGGACGTTCTGCTCGCTTGCCATCGCCCGCATGAGTTCAGCATGAGCCGGGGTTGCCGCCGCAGCCTCGATACGGATCTCAGGCCGCGATTTCAAGATAAGCCTTGCCGCGCCGAGCATGGTCGGGAAGATCTTGCGGACCTCACGTTCGCGGCTTCCGGGAAAGAGGGCGATCAGGGTCGCATCGCGCTTTGCGGTGGGGACGGCATGTAGTTCCCCTACCATCGGGTGACCGGCAAAGACCGTGGGTAGGCCCGAGGATTCGTAGATCTCTTGCTCGAAGGGGAAGATGCAGATCATCAGGTCGAGAGCCCGTGCCATCTCGGGAATGCGTCTCCGGTTCCAGGCCCAGACCTGAGGGCTGATGTAGTAGATGATCTTGGTCGGAATCTTCCTTTTCCGGATCGCCTTGGCTAGGCGCACATTGAACCCGGGATAATCGACCAAGATCACTGTCTCGGGTGGTTCGGAGGCTAGTTCATCAAGCAGTAATGCAAATTTCTTTTTGAAATAGCCGTAGTGGCGCAGTACATCCCAAAGCCCGAGAACTCCTGCCTCGGCGATCCAGTTGTCCAGGGAGCCTCCTGAATCAAAGGCCTCCGAGGCCATTTTTGGCCCACCTTTGCCTGTGAATCGGATCGCGGGATCGAGCTGCCGAAGCGAACGCATCAGGGCAACGCCATGCGTGTCGCCGCTGGCCTCTCCGGCGATGATCGCGAGATGGCGACCCCCCGTGCTCATGCAGGCAGAGTCGGCGATTTCTTCCGGGGATCCGCCTCCTCGATCTGCTTCGTGATCTGGATCGCCAAGTCGAGGGCCGCAGCAGCCTCGCGGCCGGTGACACGGGGTTGGACGCCGTCGCGGGCACAAGTGACAAAGGCAGCGAGCTCACGCTGAAGGGGCTCTCCCTTGACCACCTTGACCCGCTCGCGTTTGATAGCGCCTTTATTGAGGCGGAGGATGTAGCCACTTTGGTTTTGGTAATTGAGCGAGAGGTAGGCATCCTCTTGGAAGATACGGATCTTACGGACCTTGTCGCGGCTGATACGGCTGGCTGTGAGATTTGCCACACAGCCGTTCTCGAAGCGGATGCGGACATTGGCGATGTCTTCCCCCTTGCTAAGGACGGCGATGCCGACCGCATCCACACTGATGACCGGAGATCGGACCAGATGAAGCAGGATCTCCAAGTCGTGGATCATGACATCGAGGACTACCCCGATATCCATGCTCCGGTTGGGATAGGGGGAGAGGCGTGTGACCTCAAGGAATCGGGGATTCGCCAGTTGCTTTTCGAGGGCCTCGAGACCGGGATTGAAGCGCTCGATGTGGCCGACTTGGAGGATACAGTTGTTGGTGGCGGCAGTGGCTGCCAGATCCAAGGCCTGGGCCGTGTTGGTTGAGATGGGCTTCTCAATCAAGAGATGCTTACCTTTCTTAAGAAGGAAAGTGCCGACCTCATGATGGGATTCGGTCGGAGTTGCCACGGAGGCGATATCGATCAGTGCGGCGAATTCATCCAGCGAGGAGCATGGCGTGCCGCCGTACTTGGAGGCGACTTTTTCCGCGTTCGCTCGGTTGGCGTCGTAGATGGCGACGAGTTCACAGTCTGGCAACTCGCTGTAGATGCGGGCGTGGTTGATGCCTATGCTGCCTGGGCCGACGACGCCGGCGCGAATAGTCTTCATGATGGGATTCCCCAGAGGGTGATGTTGTGTTGGGTGGCAAGTGACTGGACTTGATCTTTCTCGAGAAAGAGGGTGCGTCCCGCTTCCATCGCGATGGCTGCGACTCCTGCTGCGGCCGCCGTCTCCAACGTGCGGGGGCCGATAACGGGGACATCAAAGCGCATGTCTTGGCGCGGTTTGGAGACCTTCACGACGACGGCTTCGCCGTTTCCGAGTTCGCCTCCCCGGCGGATGGTGGAGTCGGTTCCGTCGAATCCCTCGACTGCGAGGACGGTTCCTTTCTTCACAACGATTGTCTGGCCGATATCGAGGCGGCTCACTTCCTTGGCGATGCCAAGGCCGTAGGCAATATCCTCAAGGATTCGATCCTTGGGCTTGGGACCGGCGATGAGACCTTCCGAGGCGAGTTGATTTTCCAGAAAGGTGGTGGCCACGAGGAGAGGAACGCCCGCTTTTTCGAGTTCATCGGCGATCGCTCCGAAGAGCGTCTCGGCATTGCGTTCCTTTAGCTTGGCCAGCAGGAGCAGGGCATGAAAATCGGGCCGCAGGTCGAAGAGATTTCCCGGAGCGATCTGACCGGCCATCATCGAGGCGGTTGCCCCGCTTTTCTTGGCGGCAGTGATCAGGCGACCGAGTTGGCCGACGCGCATCCAGTGGATCTCATCCACAAAGCCGGCTAGTGCGGGATCGGTTTCTCCCTCGAAGGCTGCGGCGACCACACGGCCCACGCCCGCCTCGCGCGCCCCCTTCACTGCAAGCAGCGGGTAGGAGCCGTTGCCGGCGATGAGAAAGAGTGTCTCTGGCTTCTGCACGCTCCCGGAGGTTAACTGTAACAAAGCCGGCGAGACAGCCAGAAAAACACCTTTCCGATCTACCATGGGTTGATCATCCTTTTTCTGCATGAAAGCCACCTTCATCGCTGGGTTTTTTTTGATGCTGCTACCGGGGATTGTCCTCGCTAACCGGCTGGATATAACTCAAAGAGATGCTGGCAAGGATCTGGTTCTCTCTCGGGGAGATGAACTAAGAGTGACTCTTCCGGCCAATCCGACAACCGGATATTCTTGGAGTGTTCTCTGCACTTCACCGAGTCTGTTGCAACAGTGGGGAGAATCCCGCTTTGAGCAGACAAGACATCGTCCCGGCATGGTGGGAGTTGACGGAGAACAAATCTGGAAGTTCCGAGCTTTGGCTTCCGGTAAGATGATCCTCAGGTTTTCCTATGCCCGGTCTTGGGAGCACGGGTTTGTACCAGTGCGAGTTATTTCGTGGCCCGTTACAATCCTTCCTTGATCATGAAACGCGTTATCCATTGGTTTCGCCGGGATTTCCGGATCACCGACAACACAGCGCTTTCAGCCGCAGTTGCCGCCGCAGGTCCGGAAGGAGAAGTCATCCCTGTCTACATTGCGAGTGAGTGGGAGGGATCGCATGAATGGACCGGACCGGCTCGACAGGAGTTCCTTTGCGGGTGCCTGGCATCTTTGGCCAAAAATCTGGAAGCGATCGGTGGGCGGCTAATCATCCGGCGCGGTGATGCGGTGGAGGAAATGGAAAAGCTGGCTGCTGAGACGGGAGCGACGGAAATCTTCGCGAATCGCGATCCTGATCCCTTCGGTCGCTCCGTTGAAGACCGACTCGATATCATGGCCAAGGCGCGTGGACTCGAAATCTTCCTTCCCAAGGATGCCTGTATCCATGAGCAGCACGAGGTGCTGACGGGGCAGGGAACTATCTTTCGGGTCTTCACACCCTACTCAAAGGCGTGGTTTGCCCTGCCCAAGCCCTCACCGGGGCCTGCGATCAAAAAACTCACAACCCCCTCCGGAATCTCCTCGCTTCCTCTGCCACAGCTTTCCGACTGGGGGATGAGCTCCTCGGCAAGCATCCCCGAGCCAGGCGAGCGGGCAGCCCGTGAACGCTTGAAGGCCTTTATTGCGGGGCCCATCGCTTCCTATGGGGAGAAGCGTGATCTTATGGGGGTGAACGGTACGTCGCATCTTTCGCAGGATCTTCGCTTCGGTCTGATCTCGCCGCGTCAGATTTATGCGGCGGCGAAGAATGTGGAGGAAAGTTTGCCCCCTGAGGGACGGAAGAGCGCGATGAAGTTTCTGGCTGAAATCGTCTGGAGGGAGTTCTACATGCAGCTGCTCTGGCATTATCCGGAACTCCTCAAGCAGGAGTTCAACACCACGTGGCGCGGGATGGGGTGGCCTGGTTTGGATGGTTGTCCAGACGCCTTCGAGCGCTGGTGCGCCGGCATGACGGGATTCCCCATCGTGGATGCCGCCATGCGTCAGCTCGCCGCAACGGGATGGATGCATAATCGCTCCCGGATGATCACGGCGATGTTCCTGACCAAGGACCTGCATCTCGACTGGCGCCTCGGGGAGTCCTTCTTCATGCGGTCGCTCGTGGATGGGGAGATCGCCAGCAACAACGGTGGCTGGCAGTGGAGCGCAGGGACGGGGGCTGATGCCGCCCCTTACTTCCGCATTCAGAATCCTTGGAGCCAGACCAAGCGCTATGACCCCGAGGGTACCTACATCCGAACCTGGATCCCGGAATTAAGGAATGTCTCTAATGCCTCCCTGTTGGATCCACCCTCTGATGGGTGCCCTATTGCACCGGGGTATCCCGCCCCGATGCTGGAACATTCCGCCGAGCGAGATCGCACGCTCGATCTCTTTGCCGGTCACAAGGCCCGGCCTGAAATTCAGGCAAGGATGAAAGTCGTCTAGCGCGAAGGCTTTTTGGCCGGGAGGAGATTTCTGGAGTGGAGATCCTTGAGAATCAAATTTTCGAGGTAGTTCGAAAAGGAACGATTTTCAACCGAGGCAGCCTCGATGCCCTTGGCCTTTATTTCAGCATTGATCCGGAACCCGGTTAGAATTTTTGTGTGTATTTTTCTTTTGGTGATGATTTTTTTCACCAGAGGTCACTAGTGTCCGGTTGAGAGGGTGATTGGTTTTTGTTGATACTTCAAGATGAGTGAGTTGCGATCCAAAATGGATGTGAGGGATTTGAACTTGGAGAGTCGTTTGGTGACGATCTGTGGCAATGA
>Ga0304729_1000230_pt1 | contig 39977 bp, 31 predicted proteins | sample C_131016_MF_Meta_FD_190475 | JGI IMG/M metagenome (GOLD analysis project Ga0304729, IMG submission 190475) | Freshwater microbial communities from Lake Croche, Canada to study carbon cycling - C_131016_MF_MetaG (v2) (version 2) | ecosystem: Environmental > Aquatic > Freshwater > Lake | place... | reverse complement strand
AATACAAATACAAATACAAATACAAATACAAATACAAATACAAATACAAATACAAATACAAATACAAATACAAATACAAATACAAATACAAATACAAATACAAATTTAACAGTTGGATTTTTAGGACGAGTTTCTAATACAAAAGGTTGTCATGTCATTGTAGAAATCGCAAAACGTTTTCCACATGTAACCTTTGTTTTATGTGGTCCAGGATATCCTTCTGAATACATAAAACAACCTAATGTAGTTTATAAACCCCCTATACACGGTTTAGAAAGATCCGACTATTTGGGAAATTGCGTGGCCGTTCTATGCCCTACTGAATTTATGGAACCATTTTGTTGTGTAGCAGTTGAAGCTCAATTGTGTGGAACGCCTGTTATTACAGCAGATCATGGAGGGTTTACAGAAACAGTAGAACAATTTAAAACAGGATTACGTTGTCATACACTTGCTGATTATTGTTATGGTATCCAAATGGCGATTGATGGAAAATTTGATCGTAAGTATATTCATGAGTATGCTACCAATAAATATGATATGTATAAGGTGGCTTATCAGTATGAATATGTATTCAAATCGATAATAGATATTCATATTCCATATCGAGGTGGATGGTACTCTAATAAAAGTCATTATCAACAAATGTTAGAAGGGGTTAATGATAAACAGTATAAGACAGCATTATTAATTACAATGTATATCGGACCTAATGAAAATAGAAAAGAAATGTATCAAAATAATGTAAATGATTGGTTAACTCATACACCATTTGAAATATATACTGTAAATTCGTCGGGTCACACTTTAGATATTTCTCATCCACGTTTGCATGAATTTTCCTTTGATCAAGGGTTTCCACAAGTTATGACTTTACCAAGTTTAGCCGAAAAAAATAGTCTAAAACAATCATTTGAACATTTTCCAGAATTAAATTCATATGATCTTGTATTCAAAATTACAGGAAAATATTTCTGCCCAGATTTTATGGAAAAATATCAAAATATACCACCTGATATGAATATGGTTCTTCAATCTAGACATGGTGCAACTTGGCAAAATACAGAATTAATAGGTATGAACCCGCAACAATTTAAAAAAGTTATTGATTGTATTCAAGGTACGTTTGAAGTAGATTTATATTCTTATTTGAATAACAATACTAATTTAAATGTATTTCGAATGGAAGCATTATCAATAAAGACTAAAGTTGCCCGTAGTTTTAGTGATAATGATATTTTGGAATATTTATAAGGGGGGTTAATTGGTTAAAAAAATTATTTTAATCAAAAAACAAGTAGTTTTACAATTTATATTTAAACATAAATTTAAATATAACTAAAATGTCAAGTAATGAAACATTGTGTACATATGTTTGTTCTAGAGGATTGCTAAAACACTGTAACGTTTATCAAACACCTATTATTTCATCTAATCCTTATATTGATCCAAATCTTTTTTCAAAAATAAATGGATTAGACAATCTACCATCACTTTATGTGTGCACATCAGCAATTCCAGCTTTTGTAACTCAACTATCCCAAATAAACAAACCTATTATTCTCGTAACAGGTGATGCTGACCAAACCATTTCAACCGATTTATATAATGTTCCAACAGACGATTCTAAAAAAATGGCTGGCCCTATACCACAAGATCAAATTGATAAAATACTTGAATCACCTTTTATCGTAAAATGGTTTGCTCAAAATTGTTTAATGAATCATCCAAAACTAGTTCATATGCCTATCGGGTTTGATTATCACACATTTAGCAATCAAAAAAGTCCATTAGACCAAGAAGCTGATTTAAAAACACTTATAAAAAATGCCAAACCATTTCATGAACGTCCCTTAAAAATTTATTCAACGTTTCATTTTAATATTCATCGTGGTGATCGTGAAGATGCTTATTGCGAAATACCCACAAAACTTATTTATTATGAACCAAAACTAATTAATTGTGATCAAACATGGAAAGCACAAACAGAATATGCATTTGTAGCAAGTCCTTTTGGTAATGGCCCGGATTGTCCTCGAACGTGGGAAGCATTAGCATTAGGTTGTATTCCTATTGTAAAATCTTCTAAAATGGATCCATTATTCAAAGATTTACCTGTATTGCTTGTAAAAAATTGGAGCGATATTACACAAAAACTACTTGAATCAACTATTGAAAAGTTTAAAAATACAACCTTTTCATTTGAAAAGTTAACATTAAATTATTGGACCAAACTTTTTCAAGAAACTAAAAATGACAAAAATGAAAACGAAGAAAATGAAGACAATGAAAACGAAAACGAAAATGAAAATACTAAAAAGAAAAATAAAAAGAAAAATAAAAAAAATAAATCCAAAAAATATCAGCCATTTTTAATAGTAGGAACTGCTCGAAATATATCGTCTACTTTTACAAAAATCCAAGCTTCGTTAGACAAAATCTGTTCAACCATCACTGATTATCATTGTATTGTTGTTGAAAGTAATTCTAGTGACAATACATTACAACTTTTACAATCATGGGCATCCAGTAATTCTACAAAACGAACCATTATTACACTTGGACAATTACCAGTCGATGCAAATGAAACACCATTCAGCCCATCACGTACAAAACGAATTGCAACATGCCGTAATGCCTATATGAAACATGCCCGTGATAAAAATTATTTTAAACAATTTGAGTATACACTAATTATTGACCTTGATGATGTCTTAGAAATTGAAGATACCTTTTCAAAACAACTCGAAAATTGTTTTAGTCGAAATGATTGGGATGTTATCGCATCCAATCGTCGTAATGTTCCTTATTACGATATATGGGCTCTTCGTAGTAAAGAGCTTGGATGTACATTTGATTGCTGGCAAATGGTTTTATCTGGAAAAATGACGATTCAAGATGCTGTTACAAAATTTCAAACTATTATTCCATCTGACAAACCTTGGATTAAATGTGAGTCAGCATTTGGTGGTATGGTTTTATGTAAATCTTCTTCAATTGCAAATCGTGTATACAATGGTGATACTGGGTGTGAACATGTTCCTTTTATGAAAAATTTAAAAGTTTATATCAATCCAGCTTTTATGAGTGGTTCTAAAAATGTCATGGAAGTACCTCAAAATCAACCTCAATCACAACCCCAAAATCAACCCCAAAATCAACCTCAAAATCAACCTCAAATAGATCCAGCTGGGGCAGAACTTTTTAAAGGTTATAACAATAAAACACTCAAGAAAATTACCAATGTATATCAAATGCGTTATACCAATTGCGATGCTCCTGGTATCGGTGATTATATCCGAGGAACATTTACATTGTTACAATTAACTCGCACACTTAACAATGTTTGTGGAACCAATTTATTAATAGAAATGGATATGCGAAACCATCCATTTTCTAAATTTATTGTAAACACAACAGAAGATCCAAATGTACCATATGAAACCATTGCAGTCTATCATAATATTGGTTTGTATCAAACTACCAATGGCGGTATTGGTAAAAATGGATCAGAATTCGTAAAAGATTTTGTTCGTTTTGCAAATGGTATGGATACATCTATGGAAATCTATTATGTATTTTTTTGTAGTTTTGAAATATTTGATACCTTTACCACCTATGAAAAAGATTTTATCAAAAGCAACTTGTTACCTAACTTTGAAATGAAGACGTATATTGATCAAAAAATGACTGCTGCCAAAATATCCAAAAAGAATTATAACGTCATTCACGTTCGTTGTCCAGATGAAGTTTCGTTTCCACCACTTAAACTCAATCCTGCTTACATTACCTTTTTACAAAATGAAATTTCAAAACATATTAATCCTTCCATCACTTATTTGTTATTAACAAACAATCATAATTTGAAAACCTACTTGTCTACTGTTTATAAAAATATGAAAACGATTCCAGTTGAAGTTTGTCATACTGGTATTATTGAAACGCATTCCGATCAAGGTGTGAAAGACACGTTATTAGATTTTTATTTACTTGCTTATTCAAATGGTATTTCGGCATTTTCACAATATATTCATGGCACAGGTTTTAGTAAAGAGTGTTCCAAATTGTTTGATATTCCTTATGAACTGTTTCATGTGAATTATCCAGTTGCTGAAACGATGTTAAAAGAAGCTCCAAAAATAGAGCATCTTACGACAAATGTAGCACTTTCTACCCTTGATGCTCCAGGTAAGTTTAGCGATCATTTTAGACGAAACATCTTTTTTAATAATTTAGCAAAACTTTATGATCTTGCAGTATCGTATTCCTATGAAAAAGAAACCAATACATTACTTGGTATGAATTTATATCATGGTACGCGAACATTTCCAGAAAAAATGGAAATAGATGACCTAGAAATATTACGATTAATACGAAAGTTACGTTACTTTCCTTTAAAAAATATAACCATCAAACCAGAAGAATCGTATTTTTATGCCAAAGATTTATCAAGTTATTTACATGGCTTTTTAAGAGAAAATGATTTAAAACAAGCTATTAAAAATGCCAACCCATACAAAGAACGATATCAAAAAAATAATGATGTATTTGTACATGTTCGTTTAGATGATCCTGAATTGGATATACAATATGAATATTACGCAACAGTATTATCAAGTTTATCGTTTACAAAAGGATACATCACATCAGATAAGAAAACTCATGAAATATGTCAAAAATTGTTAAAAAACTACCCGACACTATCATGGATTGATAATGACCCTTCTATAATGAAAAATAATGTGATTTTACGAATTATTCAATTTGCAAGCACTTGTAAACATGTTGTACTATCCAGTGGTAGTTTCTCATCGTTAATTGGTAGTTTGTCATTTGATTCTACCGTGTATTTTCATGAACAACAAAATGAGATGTTTGCTATAGAAGGATGGAATAAAGTTACAGTAAATAAAAAAGAAGACTTAACTAAAAATGATTCTAAAAATGATTCTAAAAATGATTCTAAAAATGATCCTAAAAAAATGTCTATATTTTTAACTCGTGATGGCTGGAATAAAATAATACTTGATAAAAAACTTGATAAAGAAGTTGATAAAGATATAACTATTATTCAAACGTTAAATAATTCTAAAAAAATATTTTTAACGTGTGGTAACCATAAATTTCAAGGGGCATTAACTAGAATAACAGAACAGGTAAAAAAACTAAATATATTTGATACGACAATTTGTTATGATGAAAATAGTCTTAAAAATTGTACTGATTTTTGGGACAAACATGGTATGTTTATTACATCAAATCCTAAAGGATTTGGGTATTGGATATGGAAATCATATGTAATATCTAAAACACTTAATGATATGAAAAATGATGAAATTTTATTTTACGCAGATGCTGGGTGCGAAATAAATTATAAAGTAAGACATAAAATGATAGAACATATAAATAAATTAGATAATGTAGAACTTATGGCAACAACAACTGGATATGTTGAAATACAATTTACAAAAAAAGATTTATTGATATCATTAGATGCTGATAAACACGAGTACATAAATAGTTTACAAGTTCAAGCTGGTATATTGTTAATAAAAAAAACGGAAAAAACAACTTTATTAGTAAATGAATGGTATAAAGCATGTCAAAATTATAAAAATATAGATGATACACCTTCAGTAAACCAAAATTACAAAGAATTTATTGATCATAGACATGATCAGTCCGTTTTTAGTATTTTATGTAAAAAATATAATATGGTAAATTTTGATTTAGATCCAGTAGATTTTCGTAATTTACCTAATTACGAGTATCTAACTGATTATAATGTCATAAAAAATTATCCTATTATAACTTCACGAAATCCACATAAAAATAGTATATTTAATGAACTAAATGAATGATAAATATAGATACCAAAACAAAATTCTTATGAGCAATTTTAAGTTAAATAACCTTAAAATTATATTTGAGTTTTGAAACTATTTTATATTTTTAACATTTGCTTTACACGACTCATACGAGTTTGTATTTCATACAATTCTTTTTGAAAATTTGATTGTTCTAATACTGTCATTGTCTTTGTTTTTATTTTTTTATTAAAATCATTTAACAAATTAGCATGCTTTACTCGAAGTTTAAAATATTCTTTAAAAGATTGACTACGAATATCCTCCTTCTTTTTGTCTATAATTTTTTTAGATTTAGGGTTAGATTTAGGATTAGTTTTAGGATTGGATTTGGGTTTAGTTTTAGGTTTATTTACAATAATTTTATCACGTTTTCCAACATTATCTAGACTAATCTTTCCAGATGATATTTTATCTAAAAGTTTCTTTATAACTGGTGACTTTGTTTCATTATATTTTTTTTCTAACAAGAGCTTTAAATCATTTCGCATTTCTTTTTGTTGTTTAATAGATGCTTCTGGGTTAGTATGTTTAAGTAATTCTATTTTTTTATTATTTATTTTATTATTACGTATTTGACGGAGTTGTTGAATTATTTTTTTATTACCAGGTTCTTTTTGTAATAACTTTTGTAATTTTTGTTTTAGTAAAACTAATTTACGCTTTTCTATACTTTTCTTTTGACTATTCTTTAGACCGTTTTTTACACTATTTTTTGAGACTACACCGGCTGTCTTTATGTTATTTTTAGATAATTTTGTTATGTTCTTTACACCGTTCTTTACACCGTTCTTTGCATTATTTTTTGATACTCTTACAGCTTTCTTTGCGTTGTTTTTTGATACTCTTGTTACATTTTTTACACTGTTCTTTACATTATTTTTTGATACTTTTTTTACATTCTTTACTACTGCGGTCTTTACATCTTTCTTTACATTATTTTTTAAGAGTCTTGTTACATTTTTTACACTGTTCTTTGCATTGTTTTTTGATACTTTTAAAGCCTTCTTTACTCCGGCGGTCTTTACATCTTTTTTTACATTATTTTTTAAGACTCTTGTTACATTTTTTACACCGTTCTTCGCCTTGTTTTTTGATATTGATTTAGCTAAAATTATTTTAGTTTGATTAATCTTTTCCAACAATATTTTTTTAGTAGTTTTATTCAAATCCTTTGCATTGTATTTATCAATTAATTTTTTTATATAAGATTTTAATTGTTTCTCTTTTGCTTTCTCTTTTGCTTTCTCTTGTTTAATTGTTAAAATCTTTTTATGCATTTGCATTTTTATTAATTGAATTTGAGCCATTGCAATCTTCGTAATATTTTGAGTTTTTGAATTCATTAATTGTGCTATATAACGTTTTAACGATTTTTCCTTACGTTCTAACCTTATCTGTTTTGATATTGGAAGTTGCAATTTTTTAAGTGTAGTGTTACTTTCTGTGTGAGTTTCTTTAACATTACTTTCTGTTTGAGTTTCTTTAACATTTGTAAGATTAATTAGCTTAATATTTGTATTAGCTTTCTTAAATTGAAAAGGGACAATTGGTTTTGGTTGATTTGGTAAAACAAAAGGTTCATGATACCCACATGTAGGTTTGTACTCTTTTGGATAAACGCATAATGTAAATTCTTGTTTACCTTTAAACGAACGAAATGTCCCTACTTTTTGACGGAGATAGGCAGGTATCTTTAAATCTTTTGGGTCATTTTCCAAGTCACCATGTTCTATTAATTTGGTTTTATTTAATGCACCGCAAGTAGCTGAAAAACCAACTTTATAGTCACCATATATTTTATAAGGTTCACATGTATATTTACATTCACCACGATGACTTACACGGAACCACCATGAAGGAAATTGAAATTTTTTATAGCTATAATAGTCTTCACCCGACGTAGATGTGCAGGAATAATGTGGAACACTTTTTAGGACTCCATTTGGGGCACCAACAGTTGGAGTAAGTACACTCTCTACTCCAACAAATGCAAAAAATAATGTTAAAATCACTTTAAGCATTCTTTATTAATTACAAAAAATAGAAATTTCATCTTTTTTATGATAAATAATGAAGTTTGTATCATTATTATTTACATTATTTACATTTACATTCGCATCACGTGAGATTCCTATTCCACGTAGTCTACCTCATTATGTATGTACCAGTTATTTACGAGATAAAACAGTAGACTTTTATGGATATGGAAAACAACATGCTTTTGTTTTTCCAAAAACATGGTCTCTTCTTGAACAAGATGGATATTGCAACGATTTATGCTCTCCATGCGAAGAATATGTATTACCAAAAAGTAATAAAAAAATAATGGTGGGCTATGGAGCGTCTTGTACATTATCTTTTAAAGAACAACAAATTCTTGGATTATATAATGTAACTACAAAAGAAGTCAACAAGGAAGTCAACAACAAAGTCAACAACGAAGTCAACAACGAAATCAACAACAAAGTAGTCAACAAAGGTGACATAAATAAGTCTATTCGTCTACATGAAAGTGTAAATCCATTTGAAATTTATGGTATTTTCGAGTCTAGTGAAAAGCATCTTTTTATTACTAATTATATTTTATGCGTTTATAAAGCATATAAACCTTTGCAAAAAATAATAAAATATACTAAACTACAACCTGCTATTCACTTAATACAACCTATATCGTTAATACAACCTATATTGTTACAACCTATATTGTTACAACCTACTATTCCATTAGCACAACCTATTATCCCTATTACAAATATAATACATCCTACTATCCCGTTAGTACAACCTACTATCCCTATTACAAATATAATACAGCCTACTATTCCGTTAGTACAGCCTACTATTCCCTTAGTGCAACCTACTATTCCCTTAGTGCAACCTACTATTCCCTTAGTGCAACCTACTATTCCGTTAGTGCAACCTACTATTCCCTTAGTGCAACCTACTATTCCGTTAGTACAACCTACTATCCCTATTACAAATATAATACAACCTACTATTCCCTTAGTGCAACCTACTATTCCCTTAGTGCAACCTACTATTCCCTTAGTACAACCTACTATCCCGTTAGTACAGCCTACTATTCCCTTAGTGCAACCTACTATTCCGTTACTGCAACCTACTATTCCGTCAGTGCAACCTACTATTCCCTTAGTGCAACCTACTATTCCGTTAGTGCAACCTACTATCTCGTTAGTACAATCTACTATTCCATTAGTACAACCTAATATTCCTATTACAAATATAATACAGCCTACTATTACGTCAGTGCAACCTACTATTACGTCAGTGCAACCTACTATTCCGTCAGTGCAACCTACTATTCCCTTAGTACAACCTACTATTACAAATATAATACAACCTACTATCCTGTTAGTACAGCCTACTATCTCATTAGTGCAGCCTACTATTCCTTTAGTACAACCTACTATCCCGTTAGTACAGCCTACTATCTCATTAGTGCAACCTACTATTCCCTTAGTGCAACCTACTATTCCCTTAGTACAGCCTACTATTCTTTTAGTGCAGCCTACTATTCCCTTAGTACAACCTACTATTCCCTTAGTACAACCTACTATTCCCTTAGTACAACCTACTATTCCCTTAGTACAACCTACTATTCCGTTAGTTCAACCTACTATTCACTTAGTACAACCTACTATTCCATCAGTACAACCTACTATTCCATTAGTACAACCTACTATCCCTATTACAAATATAATACAACCTACTATCTCTATTACAAATATAATACAACCTACTATAAAGCCTACCATACAGCCTACCATTCCATTAGTAGAACCTACTCAGCCTATAATACAACCAACTAGATCTATAATACAACCCAAACAATCAATATCCCAAATAGATTCATCAGTAATGTCATCATCAGCTATAGCTAGCGTAGTGGGTTCAAGCTCAGTAGGAAATGCAATTACTACCATTTTTCCGACTACTTTACAACCTTCGCAAGGTTCTTCGCAAGGTTCTTCGCAAGGTTCTTCGCAAGGTTCTTCGCAAGGTTCTTCGCAAGGTTCTTCGCAAGGTTCTTCGCAAAGTTCGCAGGGTTCTTCGCAAGGAGGTTCGTCAATAATATCTACATTTAATACAATTTTAATAGCTGTAGTAGGCATTCTTGTTGGTATTATTTCCGTTATTGCTTATTATATTTGTACAAAAAAACAAGATACATTTCTAGGGCTACCATATGATCTTCTTCGATATAGTAATAAACATAAAGAATTACTTCTTTTACGACTCGAACAAAAACCTGTGGATACATCCATTGCAATGGAAGCACATAAAAAAAGTTTAATTACATACGAAGATATTCATAAACATATAGCGATTTCATGGACAACATTCCCGCATATTTTAGAAGGTATTAAAAACTCCTGGAAATCTGTTCCAAATAACTTTGGTATGAAAAAATATGTACCTACATCTGATATACCTCCATTATATATTTATAAAGCATATCGAGGTCCTGAAGAACTTTTCAGTCCTTCTAAAAGCTATCTAATTACCAAAATTATTATGAGTACAGAATGTCCTGAATTAATTGCAATGACCATAGAAGAATCATCTGTCTTTTTTAAAGAAAAATTTTTGGTTATCATTAACAAAGATGATTGTGACTATATTACTATGAAAACCAACATACCAGAATTATATGTGTATCATCATTATTGCTATAAAACTTACGATATGGTATCCGAACATTCCATTCACGAAAAACTTCGTACAGCACAAACATATCAACAAGCTTATAATGATATTGAAATCCGTGATGTAGAAGAAGGAAAAATTGATAAAAAACGGCTCTCTCTTATTGTAAAACATAATAAAGAGTACAGTGAAATGGTTAAAAACATCAAGAAAATATGTGAAAAATTAGAAGATCCATTTTTCAAAATTAAAGAAGTTTTTTATCAAGAAGAAAATATGGATTATTTGTCTGTTGGCTACTAAGAGGGGTTCCGCCCCCTCACGGCGGAGTTTATAAATGTTTTAGCATTTTATAAAAATAGTAAACCATATTTAAATCCTAGGATTAATAATAAAGATATAATATGCCGCCGAAACGAGATAAAAGAAAAAATAAAAATGAAGAACAACCTCCCGAAGATAATCCACCACCTACCAAAAAACGTCATACTGTAATTATTTTTAATGCTGATCCTGAACCAGAAGATGATCCTGAATGTGAAGACTGTCATGGTGGCGGTGGTAATGACGACGATGATGATACAGAATATTTTAATTATTTCAAAGAAATGTTAGATCAACCACTTGAACCTGAACTCCCTCGTGAATTTATTACCATTACTAAACCTGTTAATAATATATCCGATTTAATTGAAATCGGTAAAATGTATGACTATACCAAAGATTACAATATTGATGTAAAAACGCTTTATTACCTTATTGATCCGTTAACTGATTTACAAAACATGATTGGTATGAAACAAATCAAACAAGACATGGTAGATCATATCTTATTCACTATTCAAAAATTTGATGCAAAACATGAAATCATGATGCATACTGTAATCGAAGGTCCTCCTGGTACAGGTAAAACCGAAGTTGCTCGTATTATTGGCCGTATTTATTTAGCCATGGGTATTCTTCGTAATAATAAGTTTATTAAAGCTAGTAGAAGTGATTTGATTGCCGGATATCTTGGTCAAACTGCCATTGCCACACAAAAAATTATTAATTCTGCAAATGGTGGTATTTTGTTTATTGACGAAGTCTATTCACTTGGAAATGCCGAAAAACGCGATTCATTTTCGAAAGAATGTATTGATACCATTAACGAGAATTTGACAACCCGTAAAACGGATTTTATTTGTATTATTGCTGGATATAAAGAAGATATTAAAAACTGTTTTTTCGCGTATAATGCAGGTTTGGAACGACGTTTTCCAATTCGGTTTCGAATTGAAGATTATAATGCTGGTGAATTATTTTCAATTTTTAAGAAAAAAGTAAGTGACAATAACTGGGTAATTGATGTTTCTATTGATTTAACGTTTTTTGAGAAACATCATGATGCTTTTAGCTTTTTTGGTGGTGACATGGAACTATTATTTAATAGTTGTAAGCGATCCCATTCACGTCGTGTATTTGGTACAACTGAAATAAAAAAATTATTAAAAATAGTAGATTTAGAAAAAGGATTTGAATCCTTTACCAATCATAAACGTGAAAAAGAAAAAGAAGATGGAGTTTGGAAGACAATGTTCATGTGAGGGGTACCGCCCCCTCGCGACGGCGTTTTAAGAAAATCGCTCAAAAATATGGTTCTTTTTATAAAATTGATTTTTTCTGTGTAAAATTTTAAAAAATTAAAAAGTACAAAGCAAATATGGCAAACAAAAAAACAGAGTTCAATCTCGAAATGACCAATTCCAATGATTTTATCGATACAGAATATGATGTACTTGAACTCAGTGGAGATTTCCCGGATGAAGACCACATTAGCAATATTCTTCGCAAATTGTTAAATTCCGAAAAAAAAGTAAATTCTTTAGTGTTTTCGATGAACATATTTGATCCAGGTTTTGAGAACAATTGTATGGAAGATTTTTTGGAATTTTTTGAAAAGACAAAGATTCCATCAGTGATTGTTGAATATCCATCAACATACGATGATTTGTCATTGGGGGAAAAACGAGATTTTGAAAAATACCCTGATTATTATGTTCGTTTTGTAAATAACATCCTAAAAGCAATTGAAAAAAATACAAATATTAGCCATTTTTCCTTACCAGATATCATGAAAAATCTTACAAAGGTCATGTCATAAAATTGATTTTTTTCTGGAAAAAATAGACTAAAAATAAACTATACAAAGTAGTAATATGAACTCGTTTTCGCTGAGCATTCAAGTTCCGCAAATTACTCAAGAAATTACTAAAGAGATTACTCAAAAGATTACTCAAGAGTATTTACCGAGTTTTCAACCTGTACTTTTACGTCAAAATGCGTATGTAAACAATAATTGGTTATTTACGCATTTTGATGATAACATTATCTATGACAATCGCAAGACGCTTTACACGTGGAATGATGTTGTATTGACTCCTGACGAGTTGAATCAAAATGTAATGAATGTAGTTGAGTCTACCTAAAAACAAAATAAAGTAAACATAGAAACCACATAAAAACTTACAAGAGGTAAAAACAACCTCTTGTAAAATTGTATAGCCATTGAAATATTTTTATAATTTTAAAAAGGATTTTAAAAAGGATTAAGATAACTTAAAGATAAATTTAATATAATAAAATGAGTGGAAAATATAAATGTGAATATTGTTCAAATGAGTTTTCAACAAAATCAAACCTTAATAGACATAAATCAATATCTAAAACATGTACACAATCCGAAAAAAGATATGTAACATGTGAATATTGTTCAAAAGAACTAACAACAATATCTATTTTAAATAAACATAAAGACATTTGTAAAGAAAAAAAGAAAAAAATAAACAATAGTTTATTATTAGAAAAAGAAATACAAACTATTAAACAAGAATTACAAAAACTTAAACATACCACAGAAGAAATTGAAAAAAATAAAAAAATAGAAGAGCTTGAAGAAAAAAAAATTGAAATTGTTACAGATATAAAAGAATATAAATTTGGTACTACTGATTTCATTGTTCCAATTCGTTCTGATGGTATGATTAATGCAACTTCTTTATGTAAAGCTGGTGAAAAACGTCTTGATCATTATAAAGAAAGTCCGCAAACAAAAGCTTTTTTAGAAGAACTTTCTTTGGTCACCGGAATCCGGGTATCAAATTTATTTGAAGCTAACATAGGTGGTCATAATGGAACTTGGGTTCATCGTAAAATAGGTTATCATTTAGCTCAATGGATATCTCCTAAATTTGCCGTCCAAGTCTCTACTATTCTTGATGAACTTTTTATTATAGGTAAAGTTGATTTAAATAAAAATATACCTAAAGATGAAATAGAAATACAATATAAAGAAAAAATAAATAGTCTTACTGAAGAATATAAAACGCTTCTTCATAAGCATAATTCATCTTTAAAAACACATCGATATATTAAATTCAAAAGAAGTGATCCTTGTTTTTATATCATTGATTCTGGTATATATAACGAACCTAAAAATTACTATAAGTTTGGTATTAGTGGAACAGATGAAAAACATACAATTGATGATCGATTAAAAAATCATCGTACATTATGGCCGCTTTTAAAAGTACGTTTTTTGTTATTTATAAAAGATGTTCAATATATTGAAAAAAGCTTTAAAATAATGTATGACAATGAAATAAATCCAAATGGTCATGAGATTATTGAAGGAGTTACGTTAGAAGATATGACTGATCGTCTAAAAAAGTTATTAAACTTATTAAGTATCAAAGAATATGAAATCATGATCGAAGAGAAACTAAAAGAATATAATGATTATGTTGATACTACATTAAAAATAAAATAAAATAATTCGAATACTGTTATTATTTTAAACTGATTTAAGACTGAAAAACATCCTTTATGAAGAAGCCGTATAGAACACAATCGATACATCCCGTATTAAGCTTATAAACAATTTAATATAACAGTTTAATATACTAAAAGAAGCTGAAGATTACATTTCGCATTTATCCAAATGTTTACCAACATCGATAAGACAGATTGAAAGAAAATTTAGAATTAGAAGAAAGGCAATCGAGTTCTGACGTAGAATTTCATAAACAATTAGAAATGATTGGTGACTATACTGCGTCTGAATTGAAAGGATTCAAGGAAATCTATAAGAAAACTGGTGTAATAAAAGGTCCAAAAGATTTGATTCAAAACAAAGATTTGACCACTCGTTATGTAGCGTTTTTGAAAGAAGACTTTTAATCATTAAGCAAAAAAAATCATTAGTGGCAAAGCCATATTGTTATTCACTATATTTTTGATATAGTGAAAATTTTAGTGAATATTTTTAGTGTTCAAGGTGGGCAGTTTGGGCAAATTTTATTTTTTTCCAACCATGTCTTGACGCAATTTCGATGACCAATATACTTATTACAATTCAAGCATTCAACGATACTATATAAATTATTCTCAATTTCTTTTTTACATATCATGCATCGAAATTCTTTCTTATTTTCTCCTGTATCAATATTAATGGTATTTGTCAATAGACATTTTGTATCGGTAATTTCATAATCAAGAACGGTTTTAAGTTTTGTTACTTTTTTTTCTTCTAAATGACTATATTCGGTTGGTTCGCGATTGCTTGATGAGACTAAACATTCTGAACATGATTGCAAACACATACATAAAAAGTAATAATCAGCTGACATATTTATTTGAAGTGTTTTTATTTAACATCTTTTTCAAAAACCAAGATGTACCAAAAACAACTCAAACTTTTCTAAATTACATGTGCGAGGGCGTTTTGAACCCCTCAAATGCACGATTGTACGATTTTTTTATCTACAAATTTAACGATTTTTGTGATTCTAGGTGGAGGCATTTTTCCATAATAAATCATCACATGTAAATGTTCATCAAACCCTACTGTTGCCAAATAGTGATTATTTAATTTTGAAATAACATCTTGATAAGAATTTGGTTTTTTAAATATTTTTCTAGACCAGAAATAAGCTTCTTCCAATGTATTAAAACACGTATATACATTTTTATCAGAAAATTGTATATAGAGAGATGCCATTTGTTCTTTTTACATTTTTACATTTTTCTGAATATAAATTTCAATTTTATAAATGGGTACTTCGTTAAAAGGATATTTTGTATATATAAGATAACATGGACATGGATGATAAAGTAATGTTGTACTTTATTGGTTTCTCTACTGGAATTATGATTAGTATTCTTATATATATTATCAAAGTATGCTATTGTTCGAATAATTTTAACAATGGTGAAAATTTACATTCTATTTCACCATTGTTAAAATTGAGTTTTACACCACCTGAAAACGCCGAATCATGTCTTGTATGTTTAGAAGACTATACAAATAAACAAGCTGTTATAGAATGTACATCATGTCATGTTTTAATTGGACACGCGTCTTGTGCCTATGAGTGGTTTCAACGAAATTTATCATGCCCACATTGCCGTGTAGAAATCTAATCACTTTTTCGCTTATCTAGCAACTCCGTCGAGCGGGGACGGGACCCCAGCTGTCATTAAACGACATGAACACTCTTAAAATTACCTTTATTTAATATATGTCAAAACATAGTAGATAACAAATTAAACATCTAAAAATAAAATAAAAACATATTGAAACTAAAAATGAAAATTTTATAAATTGGCCAACATTTTTATAAAACTATTTTTAGTCCACACACACATTTTTGTATTTTTGTAGCATATAAAAATACAATATTATAGGTTATATACAAGTTAATTTTTAATGATAATTTTATTACTTTACAATATATTGTAACTTATGTATAATCACCCTGTAAATAATATAATTTTTTGTAGCATAATATTATTTTTTGTAGCTTAGAGTAATTTTTGTAGCATATATAAATATTTTTTGTAGCTTAAGATATTTAAAGATAAAATATAATATATAAAATATAATTATATAAATAAAATGCATACATGTTCATATTGTGATTCTGAATTTAAATATAAATCAGATTTAAATAGACATCAAAAAACTGCTAAATTTTGCTTATCTATTCAAGAGACTAATAAAAATAATGTTATTGAAAAACGACTATTTGAATGTACTTTTTGTAGTAAAGAATTATCATCTAAATCTAGACTGACTTATCATTTAAATATTTGTAAAAATAATCCAGATAATAGTAAAAAAAAGACTAATAATATTCAAAAAATAAATCAACAAATCCAAGAAATGTCAAAAAAGATTGAAACATTACATAATCCAGTACAAAATATTACTATAAATAACACTTTAAATAACACTTTAAATAACACTTTAAATAATACTTTAAATCAAACTAATCACAATTATGGTAGTATACTATCATTATCAAAAGACGTAATTAAAGAAACATTTGATAAAAACTATACATTAGAAGACTTTTTTGGTTCTCAAAAAGCTCTTGCTGATTTTACCAATAAATATTTTTTACGTGGTAAAGATAATCCTTTGTATTTATGTACTGATAAATCACGGCAAAAATTTGTTTATACAGATGAACAACAACAAGAAACAGAAGATGTCAACGCAGCAATTATGATTAAATTAATGACAAAAGGAATTGATAAAATGAAACAATTATATGACGAAGAAACAATAATTTTAGAAAAACGTTTAAAACAATTTTTACATAGTAATGACAATACAAATATTATAGAAACACGACAACAAATAAAAATATTAGATGATACATATAAACAGTTATTAACAATATTCAAAAATGGTGATAAATACAGAATTCAATTAAGTAAAATATTACCATCTACAGTTGAATCACGAATTAAAATGGATGACCAAGATTTAAAACTTTTTTCTAATGACGATAAAAAGATTGAAACTGAATTAGAAAAATTATATAAAAAAGGTGGAAAAAATGAAGAAGATGATGATGAACAAGAAAGTAATGATGAAAGGCTTTTTGAGCCTAAATACGATAAAACAGCTCGTCATATTGGTGGTATTACATATGGTGGTTTACGTATATACAAAGACCATTATGTAAAAACTGGTAAAAAAGTATATCATCCAAAACATATAGGTTATCCTGAGTTTATGAAGAAATTTGATGAATTTTGTGAAAATGATGAATAAAACAACAACCCAAAAACAAACCAAAAACAAACCTTGTACCCACTATTTTTTAATACTAATATTTTTACACCTTTGGACATTTAAAACGCCGATTTTTAATTTAAACATTTTCTATTATATATAGAAAATATGTCTGAATCTGAACCTGATTTTAAACTTTTATATGAACAAAAACTATCTGAGAACGACCTTCTTAAAAAAGAAGTAGAAATTCTCACTGACCATCTAAAAAAATATACTGCACCAACTCGTAGTAAAAAATATTACGAGCATCATAAGGATGAAATACTCGAAAGACAAAAAGAATATAATAAAGCATATATGAAAGAATTAGATCCAGAAAAAATAAAAGAATACAATAAACGAGCATACCAAAAACGTAAACAAAAAAATCAAAATGATGAAAATAAATAATTAATTTTTACGCAAAACTAATTTAAATATTATTTTCTTGTATATAGATAAATATGCCACCCCGACGAAAACCGGACCCTCCGGATAAACCAACCGGAGCAAACTGTATACAGGAGAAAACTCCCTATCGCACCATTAAGACATCATTAAAGTCTATTATTAAGAACCCTGAAATCCATCAGAAAATAAATGACTTAGTTCTTCGTATTAACCCTATTGTGATTGACACATATCAGTTTATTCGTCTCTACTGTCTTCATTTATACCATCAACAACGACCTATTCCTGACTTGGATTCAACCTTTATATCCTATTGTATGATGGTGATGGGAGAACGAGATGCTCGTGGTCGTCAACCTCTGCAAACGGGAGTTGTGAAAGAACTTAATCATTTTTATGAGACAGAGTTTCAACCTATTTTTAACCATACCAAGTTCGATTTGAAACTGTTAACCTACCCGTTATCATACATTCAACAAACCATGGAAACATGCTTGACTGTTAACGTCAAAGAACATTTTTGTAAACGTCTTCTTCGTTTCATTAACATCTTTGCGGACAAGTTTTATGATGAGACGGTTAGAAGTGAAGTAGAACATACGGAAGAATACACTAGGTCGAAAAGAGAAACCATCTGGAAACTAAAAAAGGCAATGATGGAAAATAAACCTGAAGATGTTCCTCCTTGTCTACTCAATTGGTATAAAGAATATCGTCCCCATCTATATCCTCAAAATATTACCAAGACCATTCCTTATGATTGCCAAGTTCAACCTTTTCAGTATATTGTCCATTCCATCTACATGAACCAGTGCTACGAATCATTCAATGCCTCAATTCGTTCTAAGTTGATGGATGCTTCTCCCACAGAAGCAAAAGAGTTAAATGGTCAAATCATTAAATTGTTTCAACCTTTATCCTTACGTAGTTCATGTATACCTAAGTATATCACTCTGGATACTGCTACTCTCATTAACTTGTATGCAGAGAAAGGAACCAAAGGCAATCTACTCAAGAAGGTATCTGAAAACCAAGAACAAGTATGGTTAACCCATTTCAAGATGAATAAGAAAATCTTTACGTCCAAGGACTATGTATTTAACTATACGTTACAAACGGATGGCGTAGGAGTATCTTTGTTGTTCAAGCATAAAACTTTAGTAGATAAAAAATATGGTTCCAAGGTCAAGGAAGTAGACAACAGTATACCCTACATCGATGACTGCTCACCAGAACAATTGGAAGTCCTAAAAACAAAGAAAATCATTACTGCCGATCCAGGCAAGTTGTACCTTTTGTATATGATGGACGATGAAGGGAATGAATTGAAGTATTCATGTAAACAGCGGGATACAGAGAGTTTAGCAAAACGTAATCGTCGTATCAAATTATCCAATAAAAAACGAAGTGTCTTGAATCATCAACTCAATGAGAGTTGTCCTGACATTATTGCTTTGGAAACCGAACTAAGTTCCTATCTATCTAACACAGTAAATATCCAGTTGTTCAAGGATTATATCAAGAAAAAACACGAAATTAACTTGAAAGTAAAGTCCTATTATGAAGCGGAACTTAATCGCAAAATCAACTGGCGAACCAAGGTCTATCGTCAAAAGAGTGAAGATAAGTTCCTTCATCGTATCCAAAACCAGTTTGGAAACAAGGAAGATATCGTAGTATTTATAGGTGATTGGAGTGCCAAACAGGGTTCTTGTATCAAAGGTGCTTCCACTATGGGAGTAGGATTAAAACGATTGGTAAAAAAGCGGTATACAACACTATTACTAGACGAGTATAACACAAGTAAAAAGTGCTGTCATTGTTGGAAGGACATTAGTAATATCACCATAGATGGAAGTAAAAAGTTCCGTTTATTGGGATGTAAGCACTGTAGAAACGATAAGGAAGAACACATTGGTAGTCCCGAAGACGAACCTAAATCAATGTTTCAATCGTATCGTTTCTTTACACGAGACAAGAACAGTTGTATCAATATGTTAGGAATCGTAAAGCACATGATTTATAACAAAAATAAACGACCATCGGAATTTAACCGAGGTTAATACATTACTATCCTTTACCCTTTCGAGGGTAATCAAAAGGTAGTATATCAGTTGATTTTACTGACTTCAATGTCAACCAATGGATAAAATGAACTCTTTAATGAGGTCATTTAAATTTTTTAATGCTTAAAATCGGCGTTTTAAATGTCCAAAGGTGTAAACTAGTAAAACATTCGTAGCCCACGCAAATTGGTCTAATATATTTATAATATATTTTTATTATAAATAAGGTAGGGTGTTAAAAACGTTGTTTCAACTTTTTATAAATCTAGTATGTTCCGTCAATAGACGGAGGCTTGTAAAAAATTCTTCCATTTTTCAGCTTCGCCATTTGTATTATTCTTAATGTTAAAGTGTGCACTACTAATGATCTGATTTTGTATATTAGTAGATTGTTTGAATAACTCATCAATCTCCATATAAAATTCGCTATCTTTTGGAAACGGTACAAACCTACAAGAATCACATAATGTCGGATGATCACCATTTTGCTTTGAACACACTTTACAATTTGGTGTTTTTCGTAACGCGCACAGATGTTCACCTGCATTACAACATTTTTTGACGATTTGTAAGTCTCGTCGTTGTACAGACCACTTTTCTCGTTCTTTTGACCATTTGGCGTGATGATCTTTAATGAGTTGGCGAATTGTTTTGTTGTACAATGTATCATACCCATCAATTTCAACAAACTCGTCCCAATAGGATACAATTTGCTTACGTGCATTGTCAACAGTTAACAATAATGGATCTAATGGAAATTTTTCTTTAATGGCACGTCGTAATTGGGTGAGTTTAAACAATGTATTTTCTTCGCTATCATTCTTATCAATAGCTTGTAATTGTGTAGAGATATACTCCACCAGTTTATCACGTTTTATTTTTAATTCATATTTTTCTTGATCTTTAAATGCCTTATTAAACATTGTATCGACAGCTTTTAGTAATTTTTCTTTATATGTTTTTTTGATAGTAATGTTACTCTTGTCAGGAATACTATTAAATGTTTCGTTTTTAGCACGTTCGTTATAGTCACGCAATATTTCAAATTTTTTAGAAAAATCTAAAGGAAGAGGTAGTGAGTCTAACTCACGATGAACACTTGCAATGATTTCTTGATATTGTTTTTCAATCAGATTGCTGATTAATCTCATTTTACGAGTTTTTTGAAGTGTCAACATGTCTTCATAACATTGTTCTGATATCTTTGTAATACAATCAATACCAACTTTAAAGATTACTCCAGATGGAATATGCTCTATAAAACATAAATTTTGTAAATTGCATTGACCACATAAACACTTGTGACTTTCGAGTTTGTTTGATTTCCCATCCAACTCTTTTTGACGACCTAAAATATATTCAACTGCTTTCCACTGATCTTCAATCCATTCACCTACAAATGATTTGATAATATATACAAATTCACAGTCTTTGGTTAGTTTGGAAATGTTATCTTTTTTATAACGTTCGATGAAATCATAATTAATTTCTTCACGAGTTGTATTTATTCGTAAAATATGTTGAATATCAGGATGCTGAGCGTTTAAAAGATTTTGATTTTTTAGACTCATTTTATTCACTTACTTTTTCTTATTTTCTCACTTTATAAATCTACTTTATAAATCCACTTTATAATCAATTTTACAAGCCGTGTAAAAACAAAACTTAAACAATAAACAATATATAAATTAAAAATGAAACATAAAAAAAACAAAAAAATGAATTTAAACGCTAAACCAAATATGGATCAACCAACAAGTAACATGAGTAACCCAACAAACGTAGAGACAGAAAGTCAAGTATTTTGGAAAGAATATTTGCAACGACGTTTTATTAAATCCATGATGTTAACATACTGTCTAACGAATGAGTCTATCACGAACTAGTCTCTCATGTCAGACATTGAAAAATTTATGATGATAAATTCATGATAAATTAATTTTTATTAAGCATTTTTATTAAGCTGCACTAATGTAATCTTTAAATGATAACTGATTTGAAGTAATTAAATGTTCCAACAAATCTAACAAACACGTAAATAACATACTATTTTTTGGAAAAGGTAAAGGATTATTTGCATTAAATCGCGGATCTACAATATCATCATCTAATGTATAGTTCTCATCAAGTAATTTTTTTTCTTCATCACTTAATGGTAAATCTGGCATAATAAACCCTTGCCCTACATTAGGTATAAAATAACCATAACCTTTCACATGCACAAATGGTATATGACCAATTTGATTCTGTATCGTAATAAAAGACAATACTTTTGTTTTGCAAATGATACTGTCTCTGATACTTGATTTACGTAATAACCATGATCCTGGGTTAGCTTTATTTAAAATATTAAGGGCTTTTGTACGAATTTCTGATGCTTCTGTTGTTTTTATTTCATTATGAATTACCCATTCTTCATGTGTTTTATATACAATTTTAGGTCCTTTTTCTACACTAAAATCATGAAGAACATTCGTATCTTCTAAAAATAAAAAAGATCGTAACATTAATTTTTCATCCGGGGTAATAGTTTGTTCTAAAAAGTTATTAAATAACGTTTTGATTTGACCAGACGCTGGCTCAAAATCAACACCAAATTTTTCTAATGTTTCATTGTATAATAATATACGTTGAATAAAACCAGGATTAATTGGTAAAGTTGTTTCGGGATCTATTGCAATTCTATTTTTAATAAATGTTGATACACATGAAGCTGTATCCCAATATTTCATAATTTTAGGAACTCGATCGACCATCCGTAAATAAGAGATATAATTTCTGCCATTAGGGCGAATATCTACCATACTTACCATGTCGGCTAAGGGTTCTTCGATAGTTGAATTTTGTTCTACTTTCTTTTTATGAATTGTAAAATAATTACTTGCCATTCTAACTTTTTTTACTTTTATTTTTTAGTATAAAATTTCAATTTTAGGATTATTTTTGACGGGCTGTCTATAATTATTCTCTAAAAAAATAAATAACCAGAATTTTTCTGTACATTTTAAAATCATGAAGATTTATATACTTTGGATCATATTCTGGTTCTTTTGGATTATCAGAAACAAAAATAATTTTATTTTTTGTCATTTTATTTTGTATATTTAATAAACTATTTGGAAGATATGTTGTTTCTTTTTCCCGTATAAAATATATATAACCATTTGGTTGTTTTGTTTTAATCCAATTTTCTATAATTACATTATCAAATACAACGCCATATGAGCATTGGTTTCCTTCGTATTTACCATCATTTACATCATCAATATAATACAAACCAAATTTTAAATTAATTAAACTTGATATAGGAGATGAAAAATAATCAACATGAATATTTTCATCATCTTTTTTATAACCATCTACAATATGAACATATCTACCTTTCATTTCATCAAAAAACAACTTGAATTCATCTTCATCTTCAAATAAAATAGGATATCCCCCTGTCCCACAAACAAATAATGTAATATTACGAATTGCTTCGCATACATCAGAAAAGTATGTTTTCATATCTTTAAAAAAATCTGTTAATTCTTTCCCATCCTTAAACTTAGATTTATTTTTTTCATAAAATTCATTATTTTTGATACAACATAATAAAAAACTAGACAAAATACTAGATGCCATTCCAGCGGAATGTCCAAAAAAACATATTTGATTACATTCTATAATATCTGATTTTATACCATCCAACATTTCTAAAAACATATCAAAACTAAATACATTTTGCCCTAAATTACTATCTGTTTGTCCATATGTGTTATAAAAATCATGGTAATCAAAATATCTTTCACCTGTACCAGAGCAAATAAATAATGTATTCAAATATCTATATACATGTATTGTTTTTGAACATCCAAATATATAACAGTTATAATTTCCTTTATATATAAATTCAACATCCTCTTCAATTGGATATGTTATAGATTTATAATCTTTACCATCACATGACTTGTATGATGTATTTAATGATGTTTCATCATTTTTTGGAAATGAACCTTTTACTATATTATTTTTTTTTAATCCATTTAATCCATGCAAATTAAGAGATAATGTTCGTGTCGTTAATCCAATATAATAACGAACTAATTTTTTATACATTGGAATTTCATGAAATGGTGTTGGATCATTATAATCTATAACGATACTTTCTGGTATAACTTTAGTCATTTATTTATTTAATGTTTTATTTTATTTAAATTTTTAACCATATTTTAATCGATAATTTCTAGCACAAACAGGACCATATCCAACGTCTATAGATTTTTTGTTTGTTAATGGAAGATTGCAAAAACAACAACGGCCTGTACGATGTCCATATGCGTGAGCCATTTTTTCAGGATTATGATTGAATGCTTGAAGTGCGTTCATTAACTGTTCTATAATAGGTTCAGGGATTTTCTTGGATGGTTGAAATTTTCCATCCAAGAAAATCCGTCCATACCAAATACTTTTTGATACAATGTTAATCGTACCAGGAAGTTGTGATTGTTCTCCAGCAATTGTAAGCGAATAAGTAGCATCATCTGTAACAATTTGTATACTAGGACTTTTTATTGTTTCTTTTGCATGATTTAACATCTCTACTATATTATTAAGTTTTATTTCGGCTTTACGTTGTTTTGGACTATGTTTTGGACTAACTTTGGGACTAACTTGTTTTTCCAATATATCCATAGCATGAAATATTTCATTTAATTCTTCTTCTGTAAATGTATATAGAATACGTTTAGGGCTAATACGTTTAGGACTTGCTTGTCGTCGATAACATGCCAATACACGATCATATTCAGGAGTATCTTTTTTAGCATATTTTACTCCTATGTCTTTACAACATTTATTCCATTTTTCTTTATCAAAAACAGACATACTATGTTTTTTATTAAGTTAAAAATAAAAAACACATACTATTATTACGTCTGCGTGTTCTTACGTTAGAGCTGGTAGTACAGTCTTATCATACAGATGCAAGCTAATCATCGGCTTACTATTCTGACAAACAATCCATTCTTTTCCTAATGGTATTTTGTGTGTTATAAATGGTGTTAATTTTGTAGTCTGTAATACTTTGCTAGAAAGAATAAACAAAGAACATTTACCATATAATACTTTTACATAATGATCATGATTATCTGTAAATCCTGATAAGCTGTAAACAGGCGGCCAACTGCATATTTCCAATTTAGAGTATTCTGATTCCCATATAATTCGTGATTTTGGTAATAATGATAATTTAACTGAATCCATCCAGTCCATTGATGTATATTTTTGAAACGTTTCTACAACAGAAATATTATGTTTTAGATTGGACACTAATTTATTAAATGTTATTGACATACTTTAGCGAGATTATTACGTTAGCGTTTTATTTATATTTTGTATTTAACTCTTATTATTTACTCTTTCAAAAATGCAACATACCTTTGTATTAAGTCTTTATTTGACATCAAGTCTTTTGGACCCTTTACGTCACCGGTATTTTTAAAGATGTCTTTAAATCTTTTCAATTCTGACACTGTATAATCTCCAATCATTTCTAATTGTTTATTAAATTCTATATCAGAACTACTTTCCCTATCATTTTCTAATATATGTTCTTTCAAACCATCTCTGTAAATCCGATCTTTTATTGACGTTGGTAAACACTTTGATAAATGTGATATGTAATCTTCTGCATCCTTTAGTATATTAAACTGTTTATATGCTTCATCAAGCTCTTTAATGTCTTCGTGAGATACTTCAATTAATACTTTATCATCAATCCGTTTACAACGGGCTAGTTCATCGTGTAATTTTACATATTCTTCATGATACAATTTTTTGAGTAATGGAGCAATTCCATTGTAAACAAGCGTTCGAAGAACAATCGCATTGGCATCTTCTTTTTCTTTGTTTTCATCATCGGTATAAACAAACTTATTACGTGATCGATCTTTACAAATATAAAGTGGTTGATCTTTTCCAGTTAAAAAATTTTTAATGGTCATATCAGCAAGTTCTTTTTGACTACCAGAAAGCAAGTTGTTAATATTAAAGTTTTTGAAAGATTCGCGGACGACTTCAGGGGTCATGTAATTTAACAAACCACAATAATTGTTAGTATTTGTAATCGTAATATTATTTGTTGTAGTAGTTGGCTTATTTTTTAGTTTATCAAGTTCATCTGACATCTCTTCGATTTTTTTATTTATTTGTTGAATACTATTTTCTGGTTGTTTACTAATATCTTTTTTGTCTTCTTTACATATATCTAAATGAGATAATAATCGTTGTTTTGATGAAAGAATTTTTTCACATTTAATACACTTATGTATTTCTTTAACTTTACATGGTTTTTCTTGATGACGTAACAAATTATACTTGTTACTATATTCTTTTTTACAATTATTACAAACGTTCATTTTATAATATATATTATTTTTTAAATTATCATTTTTTTAACATTTAAACATTTTTATTAAAAATTTAACAAAATAGTAGTGTAGTACTTAACCATAAAATATATGTTTTATTTTTATATAATTTTTATTCTTAAAAACAATCATAAATAATTAATTATCATTGTTTAAACATTGAATGTGTGTGTGTGAAAATAAAAAAGATTTATAAAAAGTTTGATAAGATTATAAAAAACGCTTTTTGTTACCAAAAATATTTTTTTGTAAAAAATTTAAAAATTGTTTTTCAACAATTTAACAAAACAATTGTTAAATTAATAATTATTTTTATATTTTTTAGTCATTAGCTATACTGTATTTTTTATCAATTTATCAACATTTTTAGTTGTTGATAAATTAAAAATTAAGATTATTCATTCTTTAAATTAGCTTAATCCATTAAAATCCATATAATCCATTTTTAATCAAAAATAAATACCCTATACAATGGTCTAATTCATCAAAAACATATTACAACATGGATTAAGATTAATATGATAATCCATGTTTTTATAGTGTACTTTAAAGGTAAAATCAATTGAGCAATATTAATTGCTACTCGAAGGTGTACCCATGTTTTACGATTTTAATTTTTTCCAACTGTCACAGATTGAATTAAGAGGTCGGCTGGGATCCCGACCTCGAAAGTACCAAAGGTTTGTTACATCACTTCTGTACGATAAATGAGTGTAAGTGGTTGAATGTCTATGATTCATTAACAACTACATTAAACGTACATTTGTAAAAATTATTAATTTTAATAATTTTTAACACCTAATTTAACGTATTTTTAGGTCATATTTTTTACGTAATTCTCGTACCTGATAAAGAGACAATTTGTACTTTTCCATTAATCCTGAAAGTTTTACCCCTTCTATACAATCTTTTTTAAACTCTTCTATATTAAATGTTTCTTCATCTATATGGTCATTTTTACCTTCGTTTAACAACTGTTTGAATTTTGTATTTTTTGGAACACCTTTTTGACCTTGATAAGGGCTTTTTATATCACCTTTTATATTATAATATCTATAAGGAGTTAGATTATATTTTTCCATAATTTTTTTTGATGATAATTTACCTTCTTCAATATCAATAATTATATTTTTAACATTACTTTCAGTCATCTTCTGTTTATTATAAATAGTTTTAAATTAATTTATAGAAATTAATTTTCATAAATATTTTAAATAAAATATTTTCATAATTATTTTTCTTACATCATATAAATGACAACATTTTTTCAAAAGCAGCTTGAAATGTTCCAAAATGCTAATACCCTTGAACACACGTTCTTTGTAGCCAAAGATACCATACATTCTAAAAAAGTTTTTGCTTCTTTTCCTAATCTTGCTACGTTTTTAGAATATTATGAAACTATCCCTCTAATAGATCGTCACTTTTATGAAATAATCCGTAAAGATTACCCTTTTTATGAATTTTTTGATCTAGATTTTGCTTTAGAACCAAACTCTATCTATACAAACGAAATGCTCTTTGACTGGTTTACAAATATTCGTACTGATTTTCTTCGTCTATCTGCTCCTATCGGCTCTCTCCTATTAAAACCTAATTGGATCATCTTAACTGCTTCTAACCATGCCAAACTCTCTCTCCATCTTATCAATACTAATGCAATTTTTACAAGTACTGATCTCTTTAAAAAATACTATGTCGAGTTTAGAAATTATTACAATTCTTTCTGTATTAATCATCCATTCTCAATCGATTGGTCTGTCTCTAGCAACAATCGAATGATGCGTATCATTGACTCTACCAAAATAAATAGTGATCGAGTTTTACGTATTTGGTCAGAATTTCATGGCAATACTAAAATATCAAAACGACAAACATTCATCACAAATGCCCACAATGATAAAGACTTATTTTATAAATGGATTACGGAAGATATGTTTAAAGAAGTCTCTTTAGTGGAAATAAAAACTAAAATCCCAAAAATAATAAAGGTAAATAACGAAGAATTAGATACACTTTTATCTATCCTGTCAAAAGATCGTTATGAATCTTATCAAGATTGGATCAGTGTCGGCATGGCTCTAAAAAATGATAATGAAAATAATCTTGATCTATGGAAAAAATGGTCTTCTCAATCTTCTAAATATGAAGAAAATGTTTGTGAAAAATATTGGGATAATTTTAAAACAAATTTTGTAAACCCTATGACATTGGGTACTATTCATTATTATGCTAAAAATGATAATCCCGAAAAATATAAACAATTTATAGGCGACATTTCAAAAGTTGTTATCGATTTTCCCTTTACATCTCAACTTTTTATCGATCACAAATTTATTCCAAATGACTTTTATAAAACACATTTTAACTCAAACATTGACGTAATTGCTCTTCGTTCAAATATGTTTACAGGTAAAACATTTGGTATGCCTACTCTTTTTTCAGACTATCAAAAAATTGTCGTTGTTTACCAACGCATCAGTCTCAATATCTCTATCCATGAAAAATGGAAACAATATGGTTTTGAACTATATTCAGACATTCAAGACTATATTATCCGTTCTGACAGTCATCCCAGAGTAATTATCCAAGTTGACTCGATTCACCGCTTACATGGAACATGTGATTTATTGATTCTTGATGAGATTGAAAGTGTTCACGAACATCTTTGTGGCACTAATATGAATATAAACCGAAATCAATGTTGGAAAACTCTCAGTAACTATATCAAATATACTCCCAAAATAATTTGCTGTGATGCTAATCTAAAAGATGAAACATGTGACTTGCTTTTTAGTTCTAAAAAGACTTTGAAAATTGAAAATAAATACAAGTCATTTACAGGTCTTAAATGTAAACTATATAATGTTGCCGAAAAAGTCATTGAAAAAATATTTCATCTTTTAGATAACGGTAAAAATATCGTTATTCCTACCAACAGTAAATCACGTGCTAAAAGGCTTGAAAAAATAATTATGAAAAAGTATAAACATATTTCTATTCTTCGTATTGATTCTGAAAACGGTTTTACACCTATAGAAGAATGGTCTAACTACAATATCGTCATTTATACACCTACAGTAACATCAGGTGTTTCCTTTGATAAAGAACACTTCCATTCATTATGTGGATTTTTTACCCGAAATTCAACCAGCTGTGAACAAACAGCTCAAATGATTTTTCGTGTTCGAAAATTAATCGATAATGATATTCATATCTATACCGATAATGACTGTAAAGAAATTTCAAAACCTATTGATGACATTAGTTTAACAAATTATATCAATAATATTATTCGTACGTCTCATCAAGCCCTATGTAATGATGGCATCGATATTGACCGATATAACATGAAAGCAACTGAAAATGTGTACTTTAAATTATATCGACTTTATTTGAAGAAAAATCACCTTTCTTTTACGTTTTTTCGATCATATTTATCTCAAATTTTAGAACAACACGGAATCACCATAAAGTATGATAATCAAGGTGTAGAAAATAATGTAAATCAAATTAAATTCGATATCAAAGAAGCATCTTTTGAAATTAAAAAAGAAGATGCCTTACAAATCGTTAATGCTATTCCTATTACATCAGAAGAATATGTAAAACTTTTAAACTCTAAGAGAGAGAAAAATATAGAAGAAATCTTTAGCATAAAGAGATATATGTTATGTATGACGTTTGATAAACCACCTAATATAGCATTAGATCTTGACTGGGTACATAACAATATTCATTACATGTGTTATAGACATTTCAAACTATATTCGACATTAGACAAAGAACAAGCAATCGAAAAATGTAATGAAACAATTTCTAGAACTATGAAAGAGAATATGAAAGAGAATTTGAAAGAGAAACGATTATTAAGAAAGGATTATTCTTCTAGTGAAAGTGATGTTGAGAGTGATAACGAAACAGAGAGAGCTTATCGTAAGAAATATATCAATAAAACAATTCAACAACATATACATTTTGATAAAACAAATCATAAAATACTTCATTGTTTACAGTTTATCTTTACAGCTGGTTTTAGTTCACTAAATGATGAACAAAAAATAAAGATTGACTATCATGCGTTACATAAATATTGTAAAGATAACGAAGCAGTTATGAGAGCTGTTTTTGGATCAAAAATAATGACTTGGAAAGATACAATAGATAGTAATGAAAAAAATGCATTATCTAAATTTATAAATCAAAAATTGGAGGCAATGTTAGGGATACGGATAACACCAACATATAAAGGTAGTAAGAACTTTGAAATTAACAAACTCTTTATTTTATAAAAGTCCTACTGTGTTTGTATAATATATAGATATATAAAAATTATACAAACACAGTAGGACTTTTTATCTAAAGTATCTTATGGGTTATTTTTACATACATTTGAATTATAAAGTTATTTACAGCTTTATAATTTTTAATATAATTAATCACTTTTTCAACATTTTTTGAACCATGTACATGGATATATTTAATTCTGTTGATATAAAAGAATTTGATTTACCTTCATCTTTTAATTTTCGTATTTTTTGGTCTAATGTAATATTATCCAATTCTTTCTTATCGTCTTTCTTATTGTGTATATTATTATGACAACCTTCACATAAAGGTAATAAATTGGATAGATGATTTTTATGCATATTTCCAATAAACCCATTTTTATCAGCAGTATGTTGTTCTTTGACATGATGAACCTCTTGAGCATTATTTACCTTACAAATACTGCACATGTCGACGAAAACTTCACTTGAATAACGAGATGTTTTAGTAGATACAATGGTTTGATGCATACCTAATTGTGATTGTCGGATTTGATTTGCTAACAATAAAAACTCACTAGGCATGTTTAAGCTTCTTGCAACCTCTAAACCATATAAAGAATTACATTTACCTTCTTTTAATTTACGATCATATGTCAATATGTTTGTATTTTCATCATAGTTAACAGAAATATGAAATACATTTAAATTTTTTAAAGCTTTAATCTGATCAATTTCTTGTACTTCGTGTAAATGACTAGCAAATATAAATGAACTTTCTCGTTGACTTAATGTAATGATACTAGCACTAACAATAGAAATTGACGATTGGCTTTCTGAAGTCGAACAAATTTCGTCGCCTATAATCAAAGAGTGTTTATCAGCATTTTTTAGAATAGTCCGAAGCTCCCCTATTTCATTTGTAAAACTAGATTGACCTTTAAACAAATTGTCACTGGTTGGTATTCTTGTAAAAATTTTCTTATATGATCCAAATTGAAAAAAACTAGCTGGAACAAACATACCGGCTTGGGCTAAAATAATATTAATTCCAATAGCTTTCATATAGCTAGATTTACCACTTGCGTTTATGCCGTATAAAAGCATGCTGTTTTCCCCATTCAACTCTACATCATTTGGAACAAACGCTTTATCTGTTTGATAAACCTCAATCAACGGATGCCGTACATCTTTGCCAGAGATAAAGGATTTTTCACTATCAGCCAATATTGTCGGTTTGCAATAGTTGAATTTTACCGCGTTTTTAGCAGCCGTTGAAAACACGTCATTATGTTTAATATAATCAACAACGTCTTTGATCATAGTCGAAAACGTCTGTAAAAAAGTAATATCTTCTTCAAACTTTGTTTTAATCATATTTCGTAATTCGCTGCGAGCATGGTTCAACTCTTTTTGACGTTTTTCCATGCCTTCAAAAGACAGTTTATACACCGTTTTATTAGATGCTGAAAGGGGCTGTGCCTCAAACACTGGAGCATTTTTGTTTTTACCAAACGTTGTCGTATACGTTTCAAAGCGTTTTTTGGTGATTATAATCTGATATTCTTCACGTTCACATGTCGTTTCCAACTTGAACTCGGTTGCGCCCACTAGTCCGTTAGCTCGGTCGACAATGTCTTTAAAGACGTTTTCTATACCAACGACTTTGCTATTTAATTCATCGATTTCGGGAACCACGCCACTTTTGTAAATATTGTCAACATTGGCTAAATTCCAACGCTTTTCGCAAAAGTCCAAAAATGCTTGTAAAGCTGTTTTAAAATGGTTTGATAGAAAGATGTGCAACTCCATAGTCAACTCTATCACACTTTGGAGACTCGACAACAATACTTCCATTTCTACGTGTTGAATAGACTGTAGCGAAACTCGCCGAAACAACCGTTCCACGTCCTTGACATTTGATAATTGTTTTGAGATGCTTTTATACATGTCGTTTTTCAAAAACGCTTCAATGGCATCATAGCGTTTTTGGATTTCAAGTGGGTCACACAATGGCTGCAACAAACATTCTTTGAAAAACCGTTTACCAATAGCTGTTTGACAGGTGTTTAACAAGTTTAATAAACAACCATTACCATCTCGGTCAGAACGTGGTAAAATGTCAAGATGGTAACACACGTTATTGGTGAGTTGTAAATACTGTGTTTCCACAATAATTTTTGGTTTATAAAGCTTTTCAATGATTTTTTCATTGTGTTGATAGGCAAAATCGAGTAGATAACAAAAACAAACTACATCATTGGGATCTCGTTCGAGATCGATGTATTCAATGGGTGAGAGCAAGCCACATGATACACCAAAAACTTTGCGTAATAATGTGTTTTGATAAGCGATCTTTTGAAAAGGCGCTGTGCTTTCGACTTTTTTGATACAAATTGGCAAATAATCAAACTGGTTTACAATACCATTGTAATCGCCGTCGTACACGATTAACAGTTCACGGGGACAATAGGTGGTAAGAACGCGAAGGGCTTCTTGTAAGAGGATTTTAGCGTCTTGCGTTTCGTCGACTTTGTACACAAACGTTTCACCGGTAGTCAGGTCCATGAAACTGATAGAAAGACACAAAAAGTCTCCGAATTTGGTAGAGCCTTTTGTAAAGTAAAAACACATTAAAAAATTAGCATCAAACGTTTGATTGTAATCTAAGGAAGTTCCGGGACTGATAACTTGTGTTACCTTTCGGTCGGGGTTTGGCGGTGATGTAACCTGTTCTACTAGCACGATTGTGTAGTTTTCTTTTAAAAGCATGTCAATATATTTTTTGAGCGATACACACGGAATACCAGCCAAATATGGGTTGGACTTGGTGCATTCAGGAATCGACTTATTTTTACGGGTCATTTGGATGTTTAAAATAGAGCAAATTTCCGACAAGTTTGGACCTTCTTTGGTGTGGTCATTTTCAACGCTGTATAATTCAAAAAAACTACCGACTTGACAGAGGACGATTGTCTTTTCTCCATACAATTTTAAATATTTATTATGATAACCTATATACTGGTCATAAATTGACATTTTAATTTTAAAACTTTCTTAATTATAAGTTTTAGTTTTTAAATATATAATTAAAATTTTGAAACTTGAATAAGGATTAATTTTTTATTTATTTTATTTATTTTATTATAAATGGACTTTCGAAATAAAAAATTTACAAAAGAAGAGATTAAAGAATACAAAGACAAAGATTCTTTTGCTGGCGCCGATCTTACAGGAGCAGATCTTAGAGAAGCAAATCTTACAGGAGCAGATCTTAGAGAAGCAAATTTTACAAAAGCAAATCTTTCAGGAGCAAATCTTTTAGGAGCAAATCTTAGAGACGCAAATCTTTCAGATGCAAATCTTACAGAAGCAAATTTTACAAAAGCAAATCTTAAAGACGCAAATCTTATAAGAGGTAATTTTACAAAATCAAATCTTTCAGGAGCAAATCTTAACGGAGCAGTTCTTACAAAAACAAAACTTAACGAAGCAGATCTTTCAGGAGCAAATTTTACAGGAGCAGCTCTTAACAAAGCAGATTTTACAGGAGCAGATCTTTCAGGAGTAATATCAGAAAGACTTAATGGGACACCATTATACTTACCAAAAGGATGGAAATTGATAGATGGCTGCTTACAAGTAAACACACGAAATAATTTAATGGAAAAATTAAAAAAATTTAATACTAATAATGATCGTACTCACAAAACAGTACCAGAAGTAAAACAAGAAGTAACACAACAATCAACTTGTTTTGATGTAGGACAACAAGATTATTATAATATTAATAATTTTTTATTAGGCAAGTTAGAGGATGATACGACTGAGACTACGACTGAGACAGATATTTCAAGACGTCTTGTATTTTTTGTAGGACAAAACAGAGATAATCTCAAACCTTTTTGTTACGATCTTGAAAACTTATTAAATGACTTGAATGCTTCCATTTATACTACAGATTGTACTAGATATCCAACTCCAGACGGGAGCAGACTGCCCCGACTTGCTAACCCATTGTTTAAATTAAGTTTTGAATACACAGTCTATGTCTATCTTTCAGATATGATTGATGTGTTGACCAATACGAACAAACGTGTATTTGTCATTTTACCCAGATTAAAAGACGATGGTACACGTACACAAGAGGAAATAGAGAAAACAGGGTCGTATAATGCTTTTTTTGTACCTGATCCTAATTATGTGAGTGCTGATCATTGTCAAGATGGAACAAATAAAAAAGTATACAATATTTATGCGTGTGAAGGAAGAGATGGAGAACCATGTTATCCAGTAGAGCACGTGTAAGTGGGTGTGAAACTCTTCACAAATTTTCTACACAAATTTATATAAATTTACAAAAAGTTGTTTACTTTTTGTAAATTGTTTACTTTTTATTTGTTTACTTTTTAGTTGTTTACTTTTTTATTTGTTTCTACTTGTTTTTGGTACCGCTTTTATGAAAAAGCGGTAAACCACGCTTTAATATCACTTGCTTTTTTTTTGTCACGAAGCTCGAAAAATTCGTCGTTAGACGTTCCACCGTGCTCGATAAATTTCATGATAAACATCAAATCATTGAAAGAAAATTCCGTTAAGCGTGTTTGACACTCTTCGACGGTTTTACAATCGTCTAAACTAGGATAAACTTCAACATCAACGTTGTTCATTTTCTGAAGTAAGCCTCTTGCCAAATAGATTTCATTGTCAATCCATGCAGCGCCTTCTTTGTTTTCATCCCAAATACATTCTTCATCCCAGCAATCTGATGAACGAATATGATTGACAATTTTTTCAGCAAGATATTCGTTTGACATAAAAACCATAACTTTTTTATCACTTTTTTATCTTTAAATTTTATCTATAAAATTTCAATTTTACAAGAGGTTGTTTACCTCTTGTAAAGGTTTTTATGTTTTTTCTACTATTTTTGTTTATTTGTTTATTGTTTATTGTTTATTTTATAGAGATCTCAAAATATCCTCCGTGAATTGATCGCGGATTTAATTTCATAATGTCATGTGAGCCATTTTTCATACTAATAATTTTAATGTCATCGTCATCGCACTCAATACGACGATCTTCCATGTCAACCCAATCACCAGGCTCGAGAAAGCGTGGAGTCGAATCATATGGTGGTATATTTGGATCATCTGAAGCCGCCAAAGGTGATGCAATATTAGTAGAAGTGGGTGGACCCAAAACCAAGTGGCAACTATTCCACGTAGATTTGTCTTGTAAAGCATGTAATACATCATACACGGTTGTATTTGCGGTTGTATCAAGGATGATACACTTTTGCATAGACTTTGAATTTATATCAATGATGATTGAGTCTGCTTTGACACTAACACTTGCTTTGCAGATGTTTACAAAAGATGGATACAAATTACGATGAACAGTGACTTGAAATGAAGTCAAAGAGTTAGAGTTAGTCAAAGGTGGTAATGAAAGCAGTGTAGAAGAAATATCAGGTTTATTGGACGACAAATCCTCAGGCAACCACTCAGGCAACCAAGTAGCAGATGCTTCCAATTTAGGTGGACCTAAACCCCATGCAGGAATACATTCAATTGCTTCAGGAAGTAGTAATGGAGAAATGTGAGTATCAACCAAACTAGTCATGTTTGTTTGTTTTTGTCTATTTTTTGTCTAAAAAAAATCAATTTTACAAGAGGCGTTTTTACCTCTTGTAAGGGTTTTACTTCTTACAACGCTTTACAACGTTTTAGTTGCTGTTTTTCAAAGACGATGCGATAGCATCCATTACATCATTTTTTGAAGCATAAACGTTTTCTGTACCATTCGAAATAACCATCCAGCCTTGTCCAGCTTTATTTGAAAACATGAAATAGATTTTTTTATTTTGTAACGAATAATCGATGAAAAATTTGGTATGTTTGTCAAATTCGGAAAAATGCATTGGAAAATTTATATTGTTTTTTTTGAGCTCTTTGCCAAGCATTTCTTCACGTTTTTCCATTTCTTTTTTCTTATCATTTTTGATATCATTTTTGTTATCATTTTTAGCTTTGATCATAATCATGTCGGTATAACACGTGTAAATGTAAATCGAGTCCATTTTAATATTCTTTATTGTTTATTTTTTCACTAAAATTTTTCCACTAAAAAATCAATTTTATGACAGGTGAAAATACCTAATGAAAATACCTAATGAAAAGGCTAGCAACAGTTGAAGTGTTTATTGTACATTACAGAACAAAAAATATTTTCTAATTGTTATTTAAAAACATAGTCTGTAATACAGAACAACTGTTTATTTCTACTTTTTATTATGTCCATCGATGACCAACACGTTACTAATAAAAAAGCAACTGAATTACTTCAAATTACCCCTAAAACTCTTAGGATCTGGGATAAAGAAGGTAAAATACGTACTTTTAGAACTCCATCCGGACAACGAAGATACAATCTTACGGATATTCAAAACATTATGGGTCGGAATCCTTCTCATGATCAAAAAGAAAAAATCTGTTACAGTAGAGTGTCTTCCTCAAAGCAAGTGGATGACCTTACTCGACAAACAGCTTTTTTCCAATCCAAATTCCCTAATCACATCATGGTTACAGATGTCGGTTCTGGAATTAATTGGAAAAGAAAAGGTTTTAAAACCATTCTGGACAAAGCAATGCACCATACTATCTCAGAAGTTGTGGTTGCCCATCGAGACCGATTATGTCGTTTCGCATTCGAACTTCTGGAATGGATCTTCCATCAAAATGGAGTTAAACTCGTGGTTCTCGATCAAGAAAATGAACAATCCACTGAACAAGAACTCTCTGATGACATCCTCTCCATTATTCACATCTATTCCTGTAGAAAAATGGGAAAAAGACGTTATAAGAACAAGGAAAATACGTCTTTATCCAACCAATGAACAACAAAAAATAATGAAAGGGTGGATGTCCACACGAAGATACGTTTATAATAAAGTATTAGCTCATATTAAAAAAGACAAAGAAAAAATTACATTTTTTGATCTACGAAATAAATATGTTACTGCTAAAAATAATCCTAATGTAGAAGTTTGGGAAACTGAAACTCCAAAAGATATCCGTGCTGGCGCAGTAAGTGATGTTGTAAATAACTATAAAACATCCTTTTCATTACTAAAAAATAGACAAATATCAGGATTTAACATGAGATTTCAATCTAAAAAAATAAAAGAACCAAGTATTGAAATTCCTTTATCCGCTGTTAAAGCAACAATTGAAAAAGTTAAACGAACAAAGGAAGAAATAGAAATTGTACAAGCTAAAATAGCTGAAAATAAAAAAGCAAGTGAAATAAAAACAAAAGTAAAGATCACTAAAAAAGATGGAGGTATTTTTATTTACAAAGATATCATGAAAACTAAAATAAAAATAAGCAAAAGACAACTTAAAAAAGATATAATAATCGAAAATGATTGTAGATTACAATTAAAAAATAACCAATGGTTTTTAGTAGCACCAATAAATGTAAAAGAAGAAAATATAGAACAAAAGAAAGAATATTGTGCGTTAGATCCTGGTAGTCGTTCATTTCAAACAATTTATTCTGAAACATCAGTAGAACAAATAAAAATAAATAAAGAAATAATTAAAAAACTTCAGGTAAAATTAGATCATTTTAAGTCATTAAGAGATAAGAAATTAATACAAAAACAATCATTTAAAAATAGAGAACGACGTATTTATATAAAAATAAATAATTTAATGGATGAATTACATCATAAAACGATTAATTATATAACCAAAGAATATAAATCAGTTATTATTCCATCATTCGAGAGCCAAGATATGGTAAAGAATAGTAACAATAGATACCTAAACCGAAGTTTATTGCAATTAAAACATTATCAGTTTCAACAACGTTTAAAGAGCAAATGTGAGATAAGAGGATGTAGAATGGAGATTTGTACAGAAGAATATACATCAAAAACATGTGGGCGATGTGGAGAGTTAAATGATGTAAAAGCGTTAGATGTATATAGTTGTAATAAATGCAAATTGGTAATAGATAGAGATGTAAATGGTGCAAGAAACATTTATATCAAAGTATTAAACAATAGAAAATAGAAAACTATTTTTTCCCGTGGAGCTAAACACGGGTTAGGAGTATTGAATAAAAAAGAGCTTTAATGTTCATTTTTGTTCAATGACTAATGTAGCGGTCTAATAAAATTTTTTTATGCACGATAAATTAATTTTTACAAGAGGTTTTTACCTCTTGTAAGTGTTTTTTACCTCTTGAAGAGGTTTTTTTATACGATTTTAGATCTTTACGAGGGTCCCTTCCCCCGCTAAACGGAGGTGATTTAAACTTTTAGAGTATAATAAAGCACCACACCATTACTATTTGTAATAGCGTTAAATGCTTCTTTTTTTGTGTTGTATTTTTGTTGTAATCCATTTGAAATCACGATGTATTCACGTTCAATTTGTTGAATTTTTTTGACAAATAAAAAATTAATCATTTTATTAGTCAACGATTCTTCCACAAAAAAGTTGATATGTTTCTCAAATTCGTTTTCCTGTAACGGAAATTGTATGTTTAAATTTAACAGTTTTTTGTGAACAAGTTGATCACGCATTTTTTGTTTTTTATTGGTTTCTTCCATCTTTGTATCCACATTATTTTTTTCCATCAATAAATCGGTGTAAATGGTATACATGTAAAAATTCGTCATACGTAGCGGCGTTAATTGTGTAGCGTTAATTATTTGTGTAAAATTTTATGTGTAAAATTTCAATTTTATAAGAGGTTGTTCTCTCTTATAAGGTTCTCTTTTCATTTCTTTCATTTTTGTAACTCTTTTTCCCATTTTTCCCATTCAATCAAAATGTCAATAATGTGACCTGTCTTGTACATCTCGACAAATTCATCACGCCAAATTTGATCAAGTTGTTTTTTGTATATGGTATGCATATGTTCCCATTTTCCACTTGGAATGTTTTGCTCAACAATATGAAGTTCTTTCATTTTTTCAGAGAGAATGTTGCAGAAAATATCAAACGTTTCATCGTCCATCGTTTCACTGGTCATTTGTTTATTTTTTACTTTTTGTCTTTATCTTTATCTTTATAATCAATTTTATAGGAATTTTACAGCTTTTTTGGTTGTAGTAGTGTACCTAATTCATTTATAAACTCACTATTACTTTCAGTTATCAA
>Ga0304729_1000229_pt1 | contig 40045 bp, 39 predicted proteins | sample C_131016_MF_Meta_FD_190475 | JGI IMG/M metagenome (GOLD analysis project Ga0304729, IMG submission 190475) | Freshwater microbial communities from Lake Croche, Canada to study carbon cycling - C_131016_MF_MetaG (v2) (version 2) | ecosystem: Environmental > Aquatic > Freshwater > Lake | place... | reverse complement strand
CCAACTCCAACTCCAACTCCAACTCCAACTCCAACTCCAACTCCAACTCCAACTCCAACTCCAACTCCAACTCCAACTCCAACTCCAACTCCAACTCCAACTCCAACTCCAACTCCAACTCCAACTCCAACTCCAACTTCTGCACCAGTTGGCGGTCTCATTGTTCCTGCGCCAAAGTCTTATCCAAAAATTGTTGGTACCTTGAATTCTGCCATTTCGGGGCTAACGTCAAGTTTCGAGCTATCAGTTACCGTGCAAGCTGCACCAAGTGGTACAAATGTGAAGTTGTGGATATATAACCCATCTAATCAAAGCGTTAAAGCTGGATCCCCTGGGGTGTTCTTAGGATTATCGAGTGGGGATTGGAAATTTTATCCAGCGAATTCCGATGGAAGTTTTTATGCGAATTTAGCTCCAGGAAGTTATGGGATTGATGTTGTTGAACCAAATGCAACACAGTATCTGCGAAAAAGATATGCTGCAATTGTTAGTGCTTCTGGAAACTTTTCAATTACTGGATTGACTGCAAATAGCAGTGGTTTCTACACAGTTACGGTAGATCTTGCTCCGGTAGCAAATCCAATGATTGAGGAGTTGAAGGCCAAACTTACGGCTCTTGCAAGCGTTCCAGTTTCGAGTTTCAAACAAACTTCGGCCTGTCAGTTACTTGATCAAGTAACTCCAAACAGATCGTTATCAGTGGCACTCACGTCAGGTTTTCCAAAGGTCCCAATCCGATTGGCGTCTTATGGTCATATCAAAGCGTTGATTGTCCCGGTTGATTTCACGGATATTGCAGGCAAAGACGATCCGCTAACTTATTTCGGGCATATTGCCGATGGAGTGAGCAATTTCTACTTAAAGCAGTCTTATGGTCAGCTTGCCTTTGATTTTGATGTAGTTTCTAATTGGGTTCATGTACCTTTTTCTTCAACCAAATATGGAACAGGCTCGACTGTAGGAGCCGGGGATCCTGATGGATATCGCAATGCGTTGATTGCATTAACTGATGGCCCGATTGATTACAGTTCATATGATGCGGTGTATTTCTTAGTCCCTAAAGAAATGCCTATGGCGAATATGGGTTGGGGCCCAGCAATTGCATATCCAAACTGGATTAGTAACGGTGTAATTTTAAGCGGGGCAACCGGTGGGGCCGATATGTATTACAACGAAAATAATGGAATAACTGGTGCAACCTGGAAGTGGATGGCACATGAAACAGGTCATTCTTTTGGTTTCTACGATGAAGACTTTAATCATCAATACCAAACGCTTGGTTCTTGGGGCATCATGGCCGATAGTTGGTCTAAAAATGCGATAGAACTTGGGGCTTGGGATCGTTATCTGCAGGGCTGGTTAGCGCAGTCTCAAGTGAACTGCACCCAGATTTCAGATTTAATGACAGATGGCACAACGACCAAGATTTCACCAATAGTGCGCCAAGATAAAGAAGTTAAAGCAATCATGGTGCCATTAACAAATTCGAAGATTTTGGTAATTGAATCACGTAAAAGCGAAGGTTTGGACATTATTCCAGCTGGCTATGAAGGCGTACTCGTCTATACCGTTGATATGACTAAAGGTCAGCTGGGTGGTGGATACGAGATTCAAAAACGCATAGGTTCGACTGATAAGAACTATTACTCAGATGCAGCATTGCGTGCGAGTGATTCAATCACTGTTAGTGGAGTGAAGGTTACAGTCATGTCACTAGATGCATCTGGTGATACGGTAAAAATTAGTAAGCCTTAGTCGATAGAAACTAAGTCGAAGTACTCGTCTTTCCATAGATCTTCATCGCCATCGGGCAACAAAATAACGCGTTCGGGCTTTAGTGACTGAACTGCGCCTTCATCGTGAGAAACCATGATGACGGAACCCTGATATTCAGCTAACGCACCAAGGATTTCAGCACGTGATGCTGGATCTAAGTTGTTTGTTGGCTCATCAAGAAGCAAAACATTTGCCGCAGATACAACTAGAACTGCTAGAGCCAGGCGCGTACGTTCTCCACCAGATAAAACTTTGACGGGCTTATGAACATCATCGCCAATGAAAAGGAAAGAACCTAAAGTATTACGCGCTTCAGGTTCGCGAATATCCGGCGTTGCCGACATCATGTTTTCTAATACAGAGCGCTCGAAATCCAGGGATTCATGTTCCTGGGCGTAGTAACCAATTTTCAAACCGTGACCATGTTCAACTTTTCCAGTATCGGATTCAAGTTCACCGGCCAAGATGCGAAGCAGAGTTGTTTTACCGGCACCATTGAGCCCGAGAATTACAACACGTGAACCTTTATCAATAACGCAAGAAACATCGGTAAAGATTTCCAACGATCCATATGATTTGGAAAGCTCTTCTCCTGAAAGTGGAGTTTTGCCGCAAGGAGCTGGCGTAGGAAAGCGAAGTCGAGCAACTTTGTCACTGACACGAACATCTTCCAAACCACTGCGCAGCTTTTCAGCACGGCGCAACATACCTTGAGCTGCCGTTGCCTTAGAAGCTTTAGCACGCATTTTCTCACCCTGCTTTTGCAGAATCTCGGCACGCTTTTCAGCATTTGCGCGTTCTTTCTTACGACGGTGTTCATCTTGTTCGCGCTGCAATAAATAAGCTTTCCAACCTAAGTTATAAACATCGATAACGTTACGGTTGGCATCTAAGTAAAAGACTTTATTTACCACAGTTTCAATCAAGTTCACATCGTGGGAAATAATGACTAAGCCACCGGAGTATTTGGCCAAAAATTCGCGCAGCCACATGATTGAGTCCGCATCTAAGTGGTTAGTCGGCTCATCAAGTAAAAGTGTTTCTGCGCCACTAAAAAGGATGCGGGCTAATTCAATGCGTCGACGTTGACCACCAGAAAGAGTAGAAAGTTCGTGACCAAAGACGGCTTCGGTAACGCCAAGGGATGTCGCAATCGCTTCGGCTTCAGCTGTTGCGGCATAACCACCGGCAGCACTGAACTCATGTTCAACGCGGGTGTATCGCTCCATTGCTTTTTCTAGAGCTTCATCTTGAGCAGTTGCCATCTCTTCTTCAACTGCGCGCATGCGATGCGTAATCTGATCTAAATCACGTGCAGATAAAATTCGCTCAATTACTGTGCCCGGTTCATCACCTGTACGAGGATCTTGCGGCAAGTAACCGATTTTTCCTGTGCGATTTACCGCACCACCGGCCGGCATAGTTTCACCAGCTAGAACTTTTGCAAGTGTTGATTTTCCTGCACCATTTCGTCCAACAAAACCGATACGGTCGCCGCTATTAATACGTACCGTTACGCCTTTGACGAGCAGGCGAGCACCTGCTCGTAGTTCTAGCGCTTGAGTTGAAATCACGCCGTAGTTTAACGGTTAAGGCTTAAGCAGCGCCAATTCTCGTTTTGCGAGGAGTAGCAAATGACTTACTTACGGCAGTTAATTCATCAGAAACTTGAGTTTTAATCGCATCTTCACTCTTGAGCAGCTTTGTGAGTTCGGCGATTGTTGTTTTGAGTTCTTTTTGCTCGGTTTCAAGTTCTAACTTGCTCATCTTGGTTAAACGACGAAGTGGCATATCCAAGATATAGGTGGCCTGTTCGTCATTGAGTTTAAAGTCTTTGATCAATTTCTCTTTAGCTTGTGCAGCGTCATCACTGGCACGGATAATCTTAATTACTTTATCGATATCGATGATTGCTTTAAGTAAACCATCGACCAGCGTTAAACGTCCTTCAGCTTTAGCTTTACGGAACTCGCTTCGTCGGCGGACAACTTCAATGCGGTGTTCGATGAAGACTTTTAATAGTTCTTTGATGCCCAGCGTCTGTGGCTTACCTTTTACAAGGGCCACAGCGTTAATGGAGAAAGCATCTTCCATTGGGGTAAGTGAATATAACTGCTCAAGCACGGTCTCGGGTTCAAAACCATTCTTGATTTCAATAACCACATTGGTGCCGGTCTGACCATCAGTTAAATCGATAATGTCGCTGATGCCTTGAATTTTCTTGGCTTTAACGAGCGCGGCAATTCGCTCTACGACTTTTTCAGGTCCGATAGTAAATGGAAGTTCCTTAATTACGATTCCCATTTTTCGGGAAGAGACTTTTTCAATCTCAACCGTTGCACGAACTTTGAAAGAACCTTTACCGGTGGCATACGCCTCGCGCACGCCTTCCAGACCAACAATTTCTCCACCAGTTGGAAAATCGGGACCTGGTACAAATTTCATTAATTGCTTCACTGTTGCCGTTGGGTTTTCAATTAAGAATTTAGTTGCTGCAATTACTTCGCTTAAATTATGCGGGGCCATGTTAGTAGCCATACCAACGGCAATTCCTGAGCCGCCGTTAACTAGCAAGTTGGGATAAGCCGCAGGAAGTACAAGCGGTTCAGCTAGTTGTCCGTCATAGTTAGGACCAAAATCAACCGTGTTTTCATCGGCTTCGGCAACCATGGCCATTGCAGCGGTTGCAAGTCGCGCTTCGGTATAGCGCATCGCTGCAGGACCTGCATCGAGTGAACCAAAGTTTCCGTGACCATCAATGAGTGGCAGACGCATTGAAAATGATTGCGCCATGCGAACGAGCGCATCATAAATTGCGCCGTCACCGTGAGGGTGCAATTTACCCATCACTTCACCAACTACACGTGCACTCTTTACATGGCCACGTTCTGGGCGAAGACCCATATCGGCCATCTGATGCAAGATGCGGCGGTGTACAGGTTTTAAACCATCGCGTGCATCAGGTAGCGCACGTGAATAAATAACAGAGTATGCATATTCAAGAAAAGATTCAGAAACTTCTTTTGATACATCAATGTCAACGATCTTTCCTGGAAATTCTCCAGGCTTTGGACCGACAGGTTTCTTTCCTTTTGCCGCAGTTTTAGCGGGACTCTTCGCAGTTGCCATGGGGAGCATTGTGCCAAGAGAGTGGATTAATTCAGGGGAGGGCGCGCCCCAACACTAGATACACACTTTGCGGCAAGTGCCGTTCCTGCAGATAAAGCTTGCTCGAGATCTTGTGTTTCAAGCCACTTTGGAATAAATGCCGCGGCAAAGGAATCACCGGCACCTGTTGTATCAACAACATTGGTTGTGATTGCTGGGACCTTTACGAATTTTCCTTGATGAACCGCAGTGGCACCACGTGAACCAAGTTTGATCACAACAAGTGGAGTGTGTTTATTGAGATTCTCTTCGGCGACTTCTAAATCATCAGATCCACCTAAGTAGCGCGCTTCTTCAGAGTTCAAGAGAATTCCATCCATTAATTCAACCCACGATAAGACTTCTTCGCGAGAAACAATCTTCATCGCACCAGTTGTAGTCGGGTCAAAAAATATTGGAATCCCAGCGCTTTTAATCTTTTTAATCATTGCAAGTACTGCGTCACGACTTCTAAAATCAAGAAGGGCATAACCACTCACATATGCACCACTAAATCCATCCAACGGAGGCAGATCGCTCATCTCTAAGTCAGCGTTAGCGCCGTTGTCGGGGAACATTGTGCGCTCACCATTGGAATCCACCAAAATAACTACTACACCGGTTGGTCTTCCAGAATGCATCAGATTTGAGTGTTCAACGCCGTACTTATCTAAATCTGAAATCAAAGCAAAACCAACGGGGTCATTTCCAACTCTGGCAACAAGTTGAGCTTTTGAAAATGTACGGGTTATCCATGTTGCAACGTTGGCGGCTTGCCCACCTGGATGTGTAGAAATCTTGCTTGCCGTGTCATTTCCGTAATTAATGTGTTCTTTCAACTGCGCAATTACGTCAAGAGCAAGATCACCAATACATAGAATTTTGGTCATTTCAGCGCCATCGCTATTTCTGCCGCTAGGGCACAGTTAGATTTAATAATTTCAGTATTTATAGCCAAAGACTCACCATTACTTGCGGTGTGAAAATGTTCCAGTAAATATGGCGTTACGTACTTGCCATCGATTCCATCGCGTGCAGCATTTGCCAACCCAGTTGCCAAGATTTCATCGTGACGTGATTTGAGCATCTCTTTCGCCACTGGATTGGTAACAATCAATGCATGGTTAGAAGTCGCAACGGCGGTTCGAGCTTTGATGATTGTCGCGATCTCGGCCGCTGAATCAACGCGGTGCTCAATCTCATACCCTGAATCAGTGAGGTAAAAACCTGGAAAACGATTGGTCTTATAGCCAACGATGCCAATTGCTAGGGTTTCAAGTCGCTCTAGCGTTGCGTGAACATCCAAAATAGATTTCACTCCCGCGCAAACAACGGTCATATCTAATTGGGAGAGGGCAGTTAAATCGGCAGATTCATCAAATGATTCATTTGCTCCGCGGTGCACTCCGCCTAAGCCACCTGTTGCGAAAACTTTAATTCCTGCGATGGCAGCAAGATGCGCCGTTGCCGCAACGGTTGTTGCTGCACTTTTTCCTTGAGCCACAATAATTGCTAAATCTCGGCTGGATGCTTTGGAAATATCATCACGATTAGCAATTGCATCGAGTTCATGTGCTTCAAGGCCAATATGAACCACGCCATCTAATAAGGCAATGGTGGCCGGAACTGCGCCAAGATTTCGGATGATGCTTTCGCACTCACGTGCTACTTCTAAGTTAGAAGGCCGTGGCAAACCATGACTAATAATCGTTGATTCAAGAGCAACGATGGGCTTCCCGGCAGCCAAAGCTGCAGAGACCTCGGCCGAGTACTTAATTGCACTGCTCATGGGTCAACCTTAGCCGATGAAAGTGGCAAGATAAGCACGTGCATTTATCGCAGATAACTCCATCAATCTTTTCATCGTTGGGTTTAACTACTGCGCAGGATTCATTAGCTATTGGAGCCTCACCCTTTGGCCGAGAGCTGCTGTTTCTCATCGATGGTTTTGGTGCCAATGTTTTTGAAAAATATTCCGATGCAATGCCAGCAATCTCTAAACTCACAAATTTTGGAACGGTACGAACATCGTTCCCGTCAACCACGGCTACATCTTTAGCTACATTAACTACCGGTACATTGCCTGGAGTTCATGGAATGTTGGGCTATACCGTGCAAGTGCCGCGCAGCGGGGGACGAATTCTTAATGCGCTCAAGTGGGATGAACGTGTGGATCCAATGAACTGGCAACCGGTACCAACTTTATTTGAACGTGCGGTTGAGCAAAACATCAACGTCACGCATGTTGCCGCTAAGCGCTATGAAAATTCGGGTTTTACTCGCGCGGTTTTTCGTGGTGCGCATTACAAAGGTGCAAATGTTGCCACCGATTTAATTGCTGAAACTAAAGCCGCACTTCAAAAATCACCATCGTTTGTTTATCTTTATGTCAATGATTTAGATTCTGCTGGACATAGCGATGGCGTAGGTAGCGATAAATGGTTAGCTGCCTTAACGATGATTGATCAAATGTTTGCCCAATTAATGAAAGAAATGCCACAGGGCACGCGAATTTGGTTAACTTCTGATCACGGCATGATTAACGTGGAAGAAAAAATAGTCATAGGTCAAAACAATCCACTTCTAGATGGTGTTGCTGTTATTGGTGGGGAACCACGCGCCCGTCATCTGTATTTATTGCCCGAGTTAGATAGCCAAAGCGCACGTAGCGAAGTGGCAAGTAAATGGCAGGAATTTCTTAAAGAAAGCGCCATCGTAATGACACGCGAAAAAGCCCTCGCTAGCAATCTTTTTGGAAGTGATGTAACCGCTGACTCCAAAGATCGTATGGGGGAAGTAATTGCAATTGCACAAAATGGAGTTGTTTTATTAGATCCAGAACGCGCCGAAAAAGAAGGCGCAATGGTTGGTCATCATGGTGCAGATAGCGAAATTGAATCGAACGTTGGCTTGCTTACAACAACGTTAAGTTAATTACTGATCTTCCGTTGGCTTAATGCCAAACATAATTTCATCCCAACTTGGAACTTTTGCACGTGCGACAACACCATCACGTGCAGCCTCATCATCTGGAACTTCACGAATCACTGCTAAACGTGGAACTTCGGGCATAGGTGCAGATTCATCACGAAGGGATGGGTGATTTCCATCTGAATAAACAAGTCCGGGAGTAGGCATCTGGCGCGCTGGTGGTTCATCGCCCATCATCCATCGCGCATTTTCATCGGTAGAAGTAAGCGTGCGGCGCGTAACATCGAAGTTCCACTGTGCAATTCCAACGCCATTTGAATTTGGATAGTGAAGTTCAACAGTCCACGTTCCATCTTCAAGACGCCATGTATTCCAAGAAAGATCGGATGAATCGATATTGCGTGGCGCTAGGCGTGAGATTACAACGCCTAGCAAATTAACTGGATCACGACCGCCTTCTTTGCGAACTGAAACTTGTTGAGCTTGATCAATGATGTAGATGCGCTCTTGTAAAATTGGACCTGAAAAGCGTTCAACTTTTTCAATTGAAATATTATTTTCACGCGCTAGTTCTTCGGCAAGTTCACCGGCACGTAAGCGACGTTGAATTTCCTTAATTGAAATTGTTTCTGATTCTTGTTCTGGCACGGCACTTAATCGAGGTTGATTAACAGTGGCGCGCAAGGTGTCGCTGATTCGAACCGTGAATTCGTTGCCGTCATTGTCATGTAAAGACAAGTGGGTGCCGTCATCGCTCTTGCCGTTTAGTCGAAGCTCAGTCACGGTTCAGAGAGTAATGGATGAGCCCCTTATAAATGCCAAAGAAGGGCAGTGTTGCAAGTAGAGCCGCGCACATAAATCCCAAGGGCACCCAAAATGCAGTGCGTGCCCCATAGTTATCAATCACCCAGCCGGCCAACGCGCTAGAAACTGCACCACCAAATGGCATGCCCGCAACGACCCAAGTAAAAGATTCAGTGATCTGTTCGCTGGGCACTGCATCTTGGACAACGCTGTAGGCATTGACGATCAGTGGGGCTATCGCAAAGCCATTGAAGAATAATGCGATCCCTAGCCAAAGAAGTGAATGTACAAATATAAATGGAATGGAAAGAAGTGTGAGCGAGATTAAGAACATAAGAAAGCGTGATGCGGTACTTATTTTCCATTTAATCAAGCCATTGATTACCGCCATTATTGCACTTCCAGATGCCCAGACCGCTAGCAATAAACCAGATTGCGCTCTGTGCCCTTGGCTTTGGGAAAAACCAACTACCACGATTGCAATTGCACCAAAGAAGCCACCAGTAAAAGTTGTGGCCAAAGCAATGGCACGCACGATAGGCAAACCAATGACAGGTGGATGTGGATCTTTAGTGCGCACTGGGGACGGTGGTGGTTCCGTGGCTTTTTGCATTGCAAAGAGTGGCATGCCAATGGCCAAAAAGATCATTCCCGCAATTAATCCGGCAGCTGGTGCGATTGAGGTGGCACAAGCCGTGGCAGTGATTGGTCCAATGATAAATACGACTTCATCCATTAGTGCTTCATAAGAGTAAGCCGTATTTACTAGATGCTTGTCCTGCTCATCTTCAGCCGTTGTAGATTTATCTGGACTCAGAACATGTAGCCACCGACGACGAACTAATCCGCCGGTATTAATTGAGGAGAGTTCAGCAAGAATAATTGAAACAAACCAGGTCCACACCGGTGCTTTGTTAATCACAAGAATAATGAAAATAGTGAGCCCAGCCAGCTTAAGAGGAACTACTCGGAGCAACATTTTGCTCTGGCCGATGCGATCTGAAACTCTGGACCAGTAAGGCGTTGATAGTGAAATTACAATTGATGCAACCGCGCTGAGTGCACCAGCTAAAGCATATGAATTGCGCACTGATACAACGATAAAAATTAGAGCCAGTGAGTCCATTGAAATTGGCATGCGACCAATGAGTGCGGGGATAGAAAACTTCATCGCCCCCGGAGTACGAAACAAGGTTGTATATGCCGAGAACATGTCGCTCAGTCTAGGTCAGGGCTAAGATAGCCAGGTGAGCATTAATGATGAACTCTTAGGGTTAGCGCGCAACATTGCCGAAAAGGCGGGCCATTTACTTCTTGATCGCCCAGCGTCGTGGGATTTAACGTATAAATCCACGGCCATCGATATTGCAACACAAATGGATATCGCAAGTGAAAAACTTATTGTTAATGCCATTCTTGCTGCGCGTCCCGATGATGGAATTATTGGCGAGGAAGGTGCCGACCGCACATCTAAGTCGGGCTACACATGGGTGATAGATCCAGTTGATGGAACTGTAAATTATTTTTATGGGCTTCCTGCCTGGAATATCAGCATTGCGGTCAAAGATGCAGAAGGTGCCGTTGCTGGCGTTGTTCATGCACCAACGATCGATTCGACGTGGTTTGCAACACGTGGGGGTGGGGCTTTTTTAAATGGCGTTTCAATTGCATGCAATGAACCCATCGAATTAAATCGCGCCTTAATTTCAACTGGATTTGCTTATGATGTACGAGATCGAGTGAATCAACTTGATTACATCAATCACCTGCTTCCAAAGATTCGCGATCTTCGCCGGATTGGATCAGCTGCAGTAGATATTTGTTGCGTGGCTACTGGCATGGTTGATGGATATGTAGAAACTGGATTGAAGGAGTGGGATTTAGCCGCGGCACAGTTGATTGCTACAGAAGCTGGAGCAATCGTGACAACACATTCATGGCGGGGGATGGATCTGACAGTGGCTGGCGGACGCAGCCTGCACGGCCAACTCATGCGGGAGATTCCAGCCTAACCTGGCCGATTTACGCTCAAGGCCCCTTCTGTGGCAAGATACGCAGTCTGCACCTGCCACAGCCGGTGCTTCATACGAATTGATACAAAGGACGAAATCCATGAACATTCTTGACGCCGTAGATGCAGCATCGCTGCGCAAAGACATCCCACAATTTCGTGCTGGTGATGAGCTCAAGATTCATGTTCGTGTTATCGAAGGTAGCAAGAGCCGTCTTCAGACTTTCCAGGGAATCGTTATCCGCCGTCAAGGCGATGGCGTTCGCGAGACTTTCACTATCCGTAAAGTTTCTTACGGTGTTGGAGTAGAACGTACATTCCCAGTACACACACCAGTTATTGAAAAGATTGAATTAGTAAAGAAGGGCGAAGTTCGTCGCGCCAAGCTTTACTACCTACGCGATCTACGCGGTAAGGCTGCAAAGATTCGCGAAAAGCGCGATGGCGTTGAAGGTTACGGTGATGGAATTCTTTCTACTCCTGAACCAGTAGTTGTAGCCGCACCAGTAGTAGAAGCAGTTGTTGAGGCGCCAGTAGCCGAAGCAGTTGCCGAAGTTGCTGTATCCGAGGTTCCAGCAGTAGAGGCGACAACAGATGTTGAGCCTGAAGCACAAACACCTGCAGCCGAATAACAGCACTCATGCGTCGTAAGGGCTCGCTCCTGCGGGAGCTCCCACTTCTTGTTGTCGTAGCACTTGTTGTTTCGCTACTCATAAAAACTTTCTTAGTTCAGTTTTTCTATATTCCTTCGGGTTCAATGGAAAACACGTTACAGGTTAAAGACCGTGTAGCCGTTAATAAAGTTCCTTTTCTTTCACGCAGCATTAATCGTGGCGACATCGTGGTTTTCCGTGATCCCAATAATTGGTTGCCTGTAATAACTGATACCTCAGCGAATAAGTACATTTCAAAGCTAAAAACCGGTTTAGTTGCCGTAGGAGTTTTGCCAAACCCAGCTAAGCAATATTTAGTAAAGCGTGTCATTGGTGTTGGTGGAGATCACGTTGTTTGCTGCACTAAAGAGGGCTTAATAACCGTTAATGGCAAACCAACAACTGAGCCATATATTTTCGCCGGGAATAAGCCGAGTGATATCACTTTTGATGTAACTGTTCCCAAAGGAAAAATCTGGGTAATGGGCGATCACCGTGGAGCAAGTGCAGATTCTAGATATCACCGTGATGATATTAATAAAGGCTTTGTTCCGCTATCTAGAGTAACTGGGCGAGTGGTTGCAGTCATCTGGCCTTACAAGCACATTACGTACGTTCCGAAAATCAACGTTTTAAAATAGTTTTCCATGAAGGTTATCGAGCAACTGCTCATTAATGCAGGAATCTCACCAATTGCTGGCGTTGATGAAGCTGGTCGTGGTGCATGTGCTGGTCCCTTAGTTATAGCCAGTGTTGTTTTACATGATCCTTTTACGCCGCAACTTGCTGCAGTGCGAGATTCAAAAGAACTCAGCGAAAAAAGCCGTGAAGAAATATTTGAAACTATCCAACAAGTAGCAACTAGTATTAGTGTTGTAATAGTTCCTGCAGCCGAAGTCGATGCACGCGGTGTTCACGCAGCAAATCTGGATGGAATGCGCCGAGCCGTAAATGGTTTAGATGTTACCCCGGCATATGTTTTAACCGATGGCTATGCAATTGAAGGTTTGGGTTTTCCAAATTTAGCCGTATGGAAAGGTGATCAAGTCGTTGTGAGCATTAGTGCAGCTTCAATTATTGCCAAAGTGACACGTGATCGAATCATGCGTGAATTAGATACAGAGTTCCCACACTATGGTTTTGCCGGACACAAGGGCTATATCACTGCCGCACACACGAAAGCGCTTAGTGAGTACGGGCCGTGTAACCAACACCGCCAATCCTTTTCAAATGTGGCGGCGCTTATTCACAAGTAAAAGCTTCGGAACTATGCCAGAGGCAGTTGGAATTTATCGTTCCCAACTATGCAAAGAAGAAATAATCAATTAACTGGGGCTTTTGGTGAAGAAGTGGTGTGTGAATATTTAAAAGTTCACCATGCTGAAATAATCGAACGGAATTGGCGAATTCGCGAAGGTGAAATCGACATTATCGCCATGTATCCATCGGGAATTTTTACTTTTGTAGAAGTAAAAACTCGATCAACAGTTGCTTTCGGGCACCCACTGGAGGCAATCACTCGCGAGAAAGCCCATCGCATGGGGCGATTAGCCCTTGGTTGGTTGGCAACGCATGGTTGCCTTGGGTGTGACTATCAAATAGATGTAGCTGCAGTCATGATTGCACCCGATGGTTCACATTCCATTGATTACCGTGCGGCAGTTCTATGAGTCTGGCACACACGCAATCAGTTGCTTTATTGGGACTCGATGGTCATGTTGTAACCGTTGAAGTTGATATTGCTGATGGTTTACCCATGTACGTACTTTTGGGATTACCCGATGCCGCACTCTCTGAATCTCGTGATCGGGTACGTTCGGCGATAGTTAATTGCGGTGAAAAATGGCCAAATCGAAAAGTTACCGTTTCACTTTCGCCAGCTTGGTTACCAAAGAGCGGATCTAGTTTTGATTTAGCTATCTGTATTGCTTTGCTATCGGCGCACGAAACTATTTCTGCCGAAGCAATCGCCGACATAGTTTTTCTTGGCGAACTCTCACTCGATGGGCGAATCCGCGCCGTCCGGGGAGTTTTACCGGCGCTCATTGCTGCACAAAAAGCTGGTGTTAAAACCGCAGTAGTACCGAGCGCAAATTATCAAGAGGCGCAATTAATGCAAGGTATAGAAATTATTGCGATGGAACATGTTAAGCAAGTGTTGCGATGGCTTCGAACTGGAGAACGTGAAATTGCCGATGAATTTGATTTGCAGTGGCAACCATTTGATGACACCTTAGATTTCGCTGATGTTGCAGGTCAGCCGCAAGCTCGATTAGCCGCTGAAATTGCTGCAGCCGGTGGGCATCACATCTTGTTAATTGGCCCGCCAGGTGCTGGCAAGACAATGATCGCCGAACGCATTCCCACAATTTTGCCATCGCTATCAATTGCGCAAGCACTCGAAGTTGCCGCGGTTCATTCAATTGCCGGATTATTTACTAACCGTTCGCCTACATCATTACTCGCACCAATCGTTTCGCCACATCACACAACAACTCGTGTGGCAATGGTTGGAGGCGGAGCACATGTGATTAAACCTGGTGCCTGCTCACTTGCCCACAATGGCGTGCTCTTTATTGACGAAGCGCCGGAATGTCCGGCCGGCGTATTGGATTCATTACGTCAACCACTTGAAGCTGGCACAATCACAATCGCGCGCAGTATTGGAAACATAACTTTTCCTGCGCAGTTCTTACTTGTTCTTGCGGCAAACCCCTGTCCCTGTGGAAAATTTAGTGGCCGAGGACGTAACTGCACATGCACATCACAACAAGTACGTCGATATTTAGGACGCTTGTCCGGGCCACTCATGGATCGAATTGATATGCGAGTTCAAGTAGATCCAGTAGGGCGGGTGGATATGGCGCGAACCGATCTGGGTGAGACAAGTGCTGCCATTCGACTACGTGTTATTGCAGCTCGATCCGTTGCCGAAGTTCGCTTTGCCGATTACAACTGGAAGTTAAATTCACAGATTCCTTCACGTGCTTTACGTACGGTATTTCAACCTGAACGTGCCGGCATGAACTTCCTTCATGATGAGTTAGATAAGGAACGCATAACTGCCCGTGGCTTGCACAAGATTATTCGTGTGGCATGGACTTTGGCCGACATGCATGGTCATGCAATCCCAACATTGAACGATGTTGAACAGGCACACATTTTGCGTGGAGGAGTTGAACTATGAATGAGCGCGAAGCCCGAGCAATTCTATTTAGCGCCATTGAAGGTGGCCACAGTTTTTGGTCAGCCGAAATCTTCGAAACTTCAGCCTTAATTGTTTACAACAAACTTATTAACGGTGGTTACGACTGCATAAAGCACGGTGCACTTATCGAGGAAGTAAAGTCTGCTTCCTTTGATCAAATTTCTACCTCAATTCAAGTGCATGGTGCGCACTTACTCATTCCTGGTGATAGCCATTGGCCGAGCAAAGTAGATGATTTAACTAACCCACCCATTGCTTTGATTGCCAAGGGCAATTGTGAAGTATTAAGAACTGACTCATTAGCAATTGTTGGTACGCGTAATCCCACAAACTATGGCGCTCGAATTGCTGGAGATTTTGCTGCCGGATTTGTAGATCGCCAGTGGTCTGTAGTTAGTGGCGGTGCTTATGGAATCGACTCATTTGCACATAAAGGCGCCCTTATTGCCGAAGGCGTAACAATTGCGATCATTGCATGTGGGATAGATATTAATTATCCAGCGGGTAACACCCGATTATTTAATGAGATTTGTGAATCTGGCGCGTTGCTGACCGAAGTCATGCCAGGTTGTAGAGCTTTGCCACATCGCTTCTTAACTCGCAATCGACTAATTGCTGCAATTTCGCAAGCAACTTTGGTCGTTGAAGCTGCATTTCGAAGTGGCTCTCTGCGAACTGCCCGTGATGCTGCGCAACTGTTACGACCCGTTATGGCGATACCAGGTCCGATAAATTCACCAACGAGTGAAGGTTGTCATCGATTAATTGGTGAACGTGCGGCTGAGATTGTTACTTCAGTAGCAGATGCAGTGGAGTTCATCGGTATAAATCAATGAGAGAATATGCCTATGAGTGATTTCCGTTCGGGCTTTGTTGCCATCGTTGGCCGCCCAAACGTTGGAAAATCGACTCTCATTAACGCTTTAGTTGGTAGCAAGATTGCAATTACTTCCCACCACCCCAACACCACGCGAAGTGCTATTCGTGGGATTGTCCATGGTGATAATTTTCAAGCAGTTTTAGTTGATACTCCTGGAGTTCATAAACCTAAAACCTTATTAGGTAAACGTCTGAATACCGTGGTTGATCAGTCGATGGATTCAGTCGATGTCGTAATTTTGTGTATCCCAGCCGATGAAACCTCAGGAGCTGGTGATATTTTCATCGCACAAGAAATTGCAAAGCACCCTCGCGCAAAGAAGTTTGCAGTCATCACTAAGACCGACTTATTGTCTAAAGATAAATTAGCGTTACGTTTAACCGGCATCATGGCGCTGGCTCAAGGCTTTGTTTGGGATGAGATCATTCCAGTTTCTGCCGCCATTCATGAGCAAATCGATTTACTGAATGAATTAATCGGCAAGAATTTACCGGCGGGTCCACAGTATTACCCAGAGGGAACTACAAGTGATCAAGCAATCGAGCAGTTAATCTGCGAATTTATTCGCGAAGCAGCTTTGCAAGATGTTCGTGAAGAGCTTCCCCATTCAATTGTTGTCACTATCGATGAATTTGGTGAGCGCGAAGAAAAAGGTTCACGCCCCTTTTATGATGTGCATGCAACTATCCATGTTGAACGCGATACGCAACGTGCGATTTTACTAGGACACCAAGGATCAAAGCTGAAGGAAATCGGAATCCGTGCGCGCGCCGATATCGAGCGTGCTTTAGTGGCAAAAATATTTCTTGGCTTGCATATTAAGGTTTCTAAAGAATGGCAACGTGATGCACGCATGTTGGACAAACTAGGATTTGAAGAGCGCGCTTAAACTTTTTCTTTACGACTGGCTAGATAAGAGCCGAGTACAACCATTGGTAAACCTACGATAATTCCCAGAGTAATTGGTTCGCCCAAGATAATAATTCCAAGTAGGACTGCAACTGCGGTGTTAACATAAGTAGTCAGTGAGCCGCGAGCTGCTCCGATTTCTACAATCACAATAAAGAAAAGCATGAAAGCTATTGCCGTGCTGAATACTCCCAGAGCAAGAAGTGCGCCGATTGCTTTAGTGGAAACGTGATGAGTTGGCCACATAGCGATAGCAATTGGTGTGTAGAAAAGACAGGTGATGCCCATCGCTACACCATTAATGGCGATGCCATCAACACCGGGCAGGTTTGTGGTGATCATCAATACTGCATAGGCATAAAGCATTGAAGCCAAAATAACCATTGCAATAGCTTTGGGGTTGCTCGCACCAGTAATGGATTCGATTCCTACCAAGGCCACAATTCCGGTAAATCCAACAACTAAACCAACTATTCGCTTGGGTTGCCAAACGGTGTGATCGCCACGCAAGGAAGAAAATATTGTAGAAAAGATTGGGACCGTTGCAACTAGCAAACCAGCTAAGCCAGAAGTAATCTGCTTCTCAGCATTTGTAATAAGAATCCAAGGCCCAACCATTTCAAGCACTGCATAAGGTGCAACGTATTTAATTCCCTTTATTGCATCCTTTAAAGTATTTTTCTTGATAGCAATGGGAATCAAAATCAGCGCACCAATGAGCGTGCGCCCGGCAACAATCATGGGAGGTGGAATATCGGCTACAGCTACTTTCATCAGTAGATATGGGATTCCCCATAAAATTCCAACAAAACCAAACTGAATCCAGGATTTACGTGTCATCTAAGCAATCACGCGCTTATAGAGTGCAACGGTGGCAGCAGCAACAGCATCCCAACCAAATTCTTTCATAGCCCGCACTCTGCCAGCATTTCCATATTTCTTGAGTAACTCTGGTTGTGACATTAAACGCGTAATAGTTTCGCTCAGTGCTTTTTCAAATGGGGCAGCTTCACCGGTGTAATCAACTAATTCTCCAGTAACTTTATCGGCAACAACTTCTGGAATTCCGCCTACACGTGAACCAAGTACGGCCGTTTCACAGCCCATTGCTTCTAAATTAACAATTCCCAGTGGTTCATAAATCGATGGGCAGACAAAAAGCTCTGCTGCGGTCAACATCGCAGTTAATTGCGAGTGGGGCAACATCTCTTTTATCCACCAAACGTTGCTCCGTATTTTTTGTAAATCAGCAATTAAATCGGCAACTTCCTGGCCAATACCTTCTTCGTCCGGGCTTCCTGCAGCTAAAACCAAACCAAATTCGGCAGGCACATCTTTCCAAGCGCGAAGTAAATGAGCTAAACCCTTTTGACGAGTAATTCTTCCAACAAAAATTGCATAGGGACCAGTTACGCGATATTTTTGAAGAACTGAACCATCGTGGTTAGGCGCAAACTTTGTTGTGTCTACACCGTTGCGAATTGTCACAACTTTGTTTGGATCAATCGAAGGATATGCAGCTAAAACATCGCCGCGCATACCATCGCTCACAGCAATAATTGCCGCAGCTGATTCGTAAGCAGTTTTTTCCGCCCATGAAGAGATGGCATAACCACCGCCTAATTGTTGCGCTTTCCAAGGACGTAGTGGTTCAAGTGAATGCGAACTAACAATGTGGGGGATGGAATATTGAAGTGAAGCAATGTGTCCGGCCATGTTGGCATACCACGTGTGTGAATGTACTAAATCAACGCTACTTAAATTCGTTGCAATCTCTAAGTCAGTTGCTAAGGCTTGAACTGCGGGATTTGAATCTGAAAATTCGGATGGAGTGTCATAACCAAAAGCATCTTCGCGTTTTCCACCAAAGCAATGAACATCTACGTGGAGGCCACTGATTGTGCGAAGCGCTTTCGTTAATTCAAGGACGTGCACTCCTGCACCGCCATAAATTGCAGGTGGCCATTCTTTGGTGACGATGCCGACTTTCAGCTCGCTCATCTCAAACCCCCTACCTTCTTCAAGAGGCACAGGCTATCGTTAGCACATGGCAAAACTTAAACTCCCACTTGGAATCGTCCTTGCCGGTGGTGAAGGTAAGCGCTTAATGCCTCTAACTGCAGATCGAGCAAAACCTGCAGTCCCTTTTGGTGGTTCGTATCGCCTCATTGATTTTGTTTTATCAAATCTTGTAAATGCCAGCATGTTAAAAATTGCAGTGCTCACTCAATACAAGTCACATTCGCTTGATCGCCACATAACTACAACATGGCGAATGTCAGCTTTGCTCGGTAACTACATCACTCCAGTGCCCGCGCAGCAACGCTTAGGTCCGCGCTGGTATACCGGTAGTGCTGATGCAATCTTGCAAAACTTCAATTTAATTCATGATGAAAACCCAGAGCATGTTTTAGTTTTCGGTGCTGACCACGTTTATCGCATGGATCCAGGTCAGATGTTTTTACAACATGTTGAAACCGGCGCAGGAATTACAGTTGCTGCAATTCGTATGCCACGCGCTGAAGCCCATGAATTTGGCGTTATTGAGTTAGCCGAAGATGGAATCACAATCAAGGCTTTCCACGAGAAACCATCTGATCCACCAGCAATGCCAGGACATCCCGATTTGTGTTTGGTATCGATGGGCAACTACATCTTCAAACGGGATGTAATGGAAGAAGCTTTGATCATTGACTCCGAAGATATTGAATCTCGACATGATCTGGGCGGAAATATCATTCCTTTCCTGACTAAAAATGGCGAGGCAAAAGTTTACGATTTTGCTAACAACGTTGTGCCCGGTGAAACTGAGCGCGACAAGGGTTATTGGCGCGACGTAGGTTCTATCGATTCTTATTACGACGCTCACATGGACTTAGTTTCAGTTCATCCAATTTTTAATTTGTACAACCGCGAATGGCCTTTGCTCACAAATCCGCCATCACTCCCACCAGCTAAATTCAGCGAGAGTGGGGGCGCACATGATTCGATTGTTGGCGCTGGCTCAATCATCTCTGGCGGAATCCTGCATGGTTCGGTGGTTTCTTACGATGTAACTGTTGGTCGTGGCGCCATTGTTGAGGGCTCTGTTTTAATGCCTTCTGTTCGAATTGGTGATAAATCAATTGTGCGCAATGCCATTTTGGATAAAAATGTTGTTGTAGATCCAGGAGCGCAGATTGGTGTTGATATGGAGCGTGATCGTCAGAGGTTTACGATCAGTCCGGGTGGAATTATTATCGTCGGCAAAGGCGTACGCGTTACCGCTTAATTCTTACCAACCGACTGTGTTATCTCGCAGCATTCGATATTTATCCATTACATGTGGAGTTGGCTGTGATTGATGGTGCGTTACTTTTCCTAAATCCCAGGTTGGCAACTCTTTTAATAATGCCCAAGCTGCTTGTTTAGCTGCACCATCGGCAACGTATTCTCCCGCCGGTGGAACTAAAACTTCACGACCAAACAAGGCGCTAGCAATTGCTGGAATTGCAGGATTCTTTGCTGCACCACCGATGAGCAAGATTCGATTAACTCCGACACCAAGTGCAATCAATGAGTCAACTGCATCGGCTAGTCCAGCCAACATACCTTCAATCATCGCTCGCGCAATATCTGCAGGGTTTGAATTATTTAAATTCATGCCAGCAAAAACACCTGTCGCTTCAGGGCGATTAGGAGTTCGCTCGCCTTCAAAGTATGGCAACAGCGTTAAACCATTTGCGCCAGCCGGGGCAGAAAGTGCCAGTGCGCCGACTTCATCATGAGTTTTACCAAGAATTTTTGTGGCTGCATCCATAATGCGTGCAGCATTTAATGTGCATACAAGAGGTAAATATCGACCAGTTGCGTCGGCGAAACCAGCAACTGCGCCAGTTGCATCATGAGTCGATGTTTCTGAAACCGCAAACGCGGTTCCAGAAGTTCCAAGTGAAACAATGACATCACCGGGCTGGGCTTGAATACCAAGTGCTGCGCCGGCATTATCACCAGCACCTGCTGCAATTGGAATTCCTGACGTAGTTGTTCCACCGAACTCATTTGGTTTTAAGATGCGAGGTAGTTTCATTTCCAAGTCATGGCGAAGTGCAAGTCTTAAAATATCTTCACGATAATGCGATGTTGTTGGATCAAAATAACCAGTACCGGATGCATCACTTCGATCGGTAAAAAGTAATGAGAAGTCTTTTGCACCTTGTAATTGCCATGACAACCAGTCATGGGGCAGAGCTACTGATGCGACACGAGCCGCATTAGCAGGTTCGTGATCGGCCATCCAGCGAAGCTTTGATGCAGTAAATGATGCAACTAATACCGAACCAACTTTGCGAGCAATTTCAGCATTGCCGCCTTCTTCGCGATTTAAATCTTCGGCAGCTTTAGCTGATCGCGTGTCATTCCATAGGAGCGCTGGGCGAATAATTTCGCCATCACTATCAAGTGCCACCATTCCATGTTGTTGTCCAGCAATAGAAATCGCAGAAACATCGGCTAAGCCACCAGCATCGGCGATCGCAGAATTCAGTGCAATTTTCCATAATGTTGGATCAACTTCGGTGCCGTCAGGATGCGATGCACGGCCCTGTCGCAGTAATTGGCCTGTAGCGGCATCGCGTAGAACTACTTTTACCGACTGAGTCGATGAGTCCACGCCGGCGACTATGTGTTGATTACCCATACGCGAAGGCTAGACTGTTCCAGTCAGCGTTGACCACAGGCCGGGCGCTTTTTAGCCCGAGCCATTCATCATTTTCTTTTTAATGGAGTTAATAATGCGTATTGGTGTGCTTACTGGTGGCGGAGATTGCCCAGGTCTAAATGCTGTTATCCGCGCCGTAGTTCGTAAAGGCGTTAAAGAGTACGGACATGAGTTTGTAGGTTTTCGTGATGGTTGGAAGGGTCCGCTCGAGGGCTTAACAATGCCACTTAACCTTGAGGCAACTCGTGGAATTTTACCTCGCGGTGGAACTATTTTGGGATCCTCACGTACTAACCCTTTCAAAATCGAGGGTGGCGTAGAAAAGATTAAAGAGAATTTAGCAAAAGCCGGAATCGATGCACTTATTGCAATCGGTGGCGAAGATACTTTAGGCGTTGCAACAAAGTTGCATGCCCTTGGAGTAAAAGTTATCGGCGTTCCAAAGACTATTGATAACGATCTCAATAACACTGATTACACATTTGGTTTTGACACTGCAGTTAATATCGCAGTTGAAGCAATCGATCGCTTACATACAACTGCAGAATCTCACCACCGTGCCTTAATTGTTGAAGTCATGGGGCGCCATGCTGGTTGGATTGCACTTCACTCAGGTTTAGCTGGCGGTGCTGCATGTATTTTGATTCCAGAACAAAAATTCTCCCTTGATAAAGTATGCGAATGGGTTGAATCTCGATTTAAGTCGCATTACGCGCCGATTATCGTTATTGCCGAAGGTGCAATTCCTCAAGATGGCGACATGATTGTTAAGGATCAAACTCTTGATTCATTTGGTCACGTCAAACTTTCAGGAATTGGTGATTGGCTAGCTGGCCAGATTGAAGCTAAGACTGGCAAGGAAGCCCGCACTTCAGTTTTGGGCCACATCCAACGTGGTGGTTCACCAACAGCTTTCGACCGCGTTCTTGCTACTCGATTTGGCTTGCATGCAATTACTGCCGCGCATGAAGGCGACTGGGGCAAGATGGTTGCCCTTCACGGCACAAATATCGCACGAGTTCCGCTGGCATCGGCCACTGAAAAGCTCAAGACCGTTCCCCTCGAGCTATATAAGGAGTCAGAGATCTTCTTCGGTTAATTGCGGTACGCGATTATCAATTGATTCTCTATTCTTATCCCATGACTTCTCCTTTGGATAATCTCTTCACGCCTGGCCTTGTGGCTGCCCAACAACCACAATGGCCTGGCGGTCCAGAGGGTGCAGCGATTAAAGCTGCAGTTGCCGAACTTAAATCATTTCCGCCTCTCGTCTTTGCTGGTGAATGTGATGATTTAAAAGCGCGCATTGCATTAGCTGCTGAAGGTAAAGCTTTCTGGTTGCAAGGCGGGGATTGTGCTGAAACTTTTGCGGCGGCAACCGCTGATTCAATTCGCAATCGAATTAAAACAATTTTGCAGATGGCCGCAGTTTTGCAGTACTACTCATCATTGCCAGTCATCAAAGTTGGACGCATGGCTGGTCAGTTCGCTAAGCCGCGCTCTAACGACATGGAAACTCGTGGCGATATCACTCTTCCTGCCTACCGCGGTGATGCAGTCAATGATCTTGAGTTCAATGAAAAATCTCGTACACCAGATCCACAACGTTTAGTCCGTGTTTACAACACATCAGCATCAACTCTCAATTTAGTTCGCGCTTTCACGCAAGGCGGCTTTGCCGATCTGCGCCAAGTGCACGAGTGGAACAAAGGCTTTATCCGTGACTCATCAGTGGGTGAGCGCTACGAACAAATGGCTAAAGAAATCGGCCGTGCCCTTGAGTTCATGAAATCAGCAGGAGTTGATCCTGAATCATTCAAATCAGTTGATTTCTTTGCTAGCCACGAAGCGCTCATTCTTGAATATGAAAAAGCTTTAACTCGTATCGATTCTAGAACTGGAAATCCATACGATGTATCTGGTCACTTTATTTGGATTGGCGAACGTACTCGTCAGCTAGATGGTGCGCATGTTGATTTTGCTTCAAAGGTGAGAAATCCAATTGGAATTAAACTCGGGCCAAAATCAACAGTTGAAGATGCACTTGCACTGATTGATAAGTTAGATCCCAATCGTGAACCTGGAAGAATTACTTTTATTACACGTATGGGTGCGGGCAAAATCCGTGAAATTCTTCCAGCACTTGTTGATGGAATTACTAAGTCTGGAGCTAAAGTTCTTTGGGTGTGTGATCCCATGCATGGAAACACTTATGAAGCCCCCACCGGCTATAAGACTCGTAAATTTGATGATGTTATGGATGAAGTCCGTGGATTCTTTGAAGTACATAAAGCCCTTGGTACGCACCCAGGTGGAATTCATATCGAGCTCACTGGTGACGATGTAACTGAGTGCGTTGGCGGCGGCGAACAGATTTCACACGAAGATCTTTCCTCTCGCTATGAGACCGCTTGCGATCCTCGTTTGAATCATTCTCAGTCCCTGGAGCTTGCCTTTCTAGTTGCTGAGATGTTGCGCGACCGCTAATTTTCTCCTTGTGACATTTTTAATAACCACACACAAGACGCCAGTAGGGAATTTGAATCTGATTGCTGACGATCAGATTTTAATTGGTGCAAACCTTTCAACTATTAGCGCTTTTAAGGCCGGCAAAGACGTAAAAATTGTTAAATCAATCCCAGTTATAAGTGATTTGATTAATGACTACTTTGACGGTGATATCGCAGCAATTAACGGAATTAAAGTCAGCCAGCCTGGTGCGCCATTTTCACAGTCAGCTTGGAAAGCTATGCGAAAGATTTCTGCTGGCAAAACCATGTCATATTCCGATATTGCCGAACGCGCTGGGTCACCGGCGGCAGTTCGAGCGGCAGGAAGTGCTTGTGCAAACAATGCGATTATGTTGGTGGTGCCATGTCACCGCGTTGTTAAAACCGGAGGAGCACTTGGAAATTATGCTTATGGTGTTTCTAAAAAAGAGTGGCTATTACGCCACGAGGGCTACCTTTAAAATCTCAATCGCTTCGGCGCACTGAGCATCATCGAAATCTAAATGCGTCACTAGGCGTACATATTGTGGCCCCAACGCGCTAATCCATAAACCTTTTTCGCGACAACGGGTGGCAAGTTCGGCTGCACTAATCGAGAGATGGGCTAGATCTAAACCAACGATATTTGTCTGCACTGTAGCTGGGTCAATTAGTGATGAATCAATGGCAGCAATAGCTACTGCAATTTCTTTAGCACGTCGGTGATCATCAGCTAAGCGTTCGATATTGTTATCGAGAGCAAAATGGGCAGCTGCTGCCAACAAACCAACTTGTCGCATGCCGGCCCCGTAACGCTTACGCCATGCACGGGCTTTGGCAACACGCTCTTTTGTTGAAAGCATTATTGAACCAATCGGTGCTCCTAAACCTTTTGATAAGCAAACACTTACAGTGTCGAAATATTTTCCATACTCTGCAAATCCAACTCCACTTGCCACGTGCGCATTCCAAATACGCGCACCATCTAAATGCAATGCCAGCCCCATCTCGTCGGCGCCTTTACGCAGGGCTTGGATTTGATCTAATGGTTGTACCGTCCCGCCACCGAAGTTATGGGTATTTTCAACGGCGATAGCAACTGTAGAGACTAAATAAGGACCAGAGTTAGGGCGGGCAATTTCTAGAGCATCGGCAGCCTTTAATAAACCATGAGTAGCAGGCCAAGTTCGGGTAGTTATTCCGCTAAAAACCGCCGCGGCGCCCAGTTCTGCTCGGACAATATGCGAATTAGTTTCGGCAATTAACTCCTCGCCAGGATTAACCAACATTCGAATTGCTAATTGATTAGCAAGTGAACCCGTAGGAGTGAAAACCCCAGCTTCTTTACCAAACATTGCGGCGACTCGTTCTTCGAGTGAATTAACGGTTGGATCATCTCCATAAACATCATCGCCAACGGGAGCTGCTGCGATTACATCGCGCATTGCTTGTGAGGGACGGGTTACGGTGTCAGAACGAAGGTCGATTGCCATGTTGATTAGCCTACTTGGATTCTTTAACAACTATCAAATACATGGCCACAACGACAAGCACACCACCAACAGTGCTCTGAATTGTTAAGCGCTCACCGGCGAAAAGAATCGAAAAGAAGGCAGCAAAGACAACTTCCATCGTTAGAATCACGGCGACCTTAGTTGAACTCATATGTGCCTGCGACCAGGTTTGAATAATGAAGGCAATCACCGTTGCAAAAACTGCCGTGAACACGACAACACCCCATACTCCACGATCAGGTGGAAGTGAATAACCGTTGGGAATTGATGCAATGCCAGTCAAAATTGCACACATGGTTAACTGAACGATTGTCATGGCATATGGATCGCGCCCAGAACTCCACATGCTCAATGAAATGATGTGAGCGGCAAAAAGTACTGCACTTATGAAAACGAGAAGTTCGCCTATACCAAGTGAAAACCCATGTATGGATAACAAGCCAAGCCCAATAGTGGCTATCGCAATGCATCTCCAAATAAATTTAGTGATTTTTTGCTTAAGAAAGACCGAAGCAATAAGCGGAGTAAGAACGACATATAGCCCGGTCACAAAACCAGTGATTGCCGCGCCAGTTCGTGCCAGACCTAGAGTTTGAAAAATGTAACCCAGGCCCAAGAAGATTCCAGCTGTACCGGCCCGCAAAAGTAGATCCTTTGTCAGCAATTTTAGGACTCGCGGGCGAATAATTAACATGACAAGAATTGCAACTACAAAACGTGTAAAGAGAAAGTTATTAACACTTTGTCTGGCAATTGCTTCCTTCATAATTACGAAAGACCAACCCCAGGCCATTGCTACCGTGAGCAGGGCCCAAGGAGCCAACCTCATTCTTACAAGATGTTTAGCGTTGCTCACTTCTTATCGCGAAGTTTCTTCAATAGCGCTACTTCGGGTTTGTGTTTTTCCTCCATGCCTGGAGTTTCTAGAATTAGTGGAGCATTAGCTATAGCTGGATGTGCAAGTAATTCGGCAAAAGGTTCAATACCAATATGGCCGTCGCCAATATTTTGGTGACGATCTTTAAGTGCACCGCATACATCCATCGAATCATTGGCATGGACTAATTGAAAACGTTCGATTCCAGCAATTTGAACGAGTAAATCAATAGTCGCCGTCATGCCGCCTTTAACTGAAATATCATGACCTGCTGCAAAAACGTGACACGTATCAAGACAGATAGCTACCTTTGGATGGTACTCAAGTGCTTTCAAATAATTCTCGAGATCATCTAATTTTTTAACAAGGGATTGTCCTTGGCCAGCGGTTGGCTCAAGCAGAAGATATGGCGCGTCATCATCGAGGGCATTGAGAATCGGCATCATGCCTTCGTGTATTTGCTTCCACGCTTTTTCAACGTGGTTCACATCAACAGCCGAGCCAGTATGAATTACCGCTCCGAGTGCACCGATATCGGCGGCACGTTGTAGTGAATATTTCGTCGAAGCAAGTGAGTTGAGATATGTAGCTTGCGTTGGTGAACCTAAGTTAATGAGAAATGGTGCATGGACATAAGTTTCCAAATCCATTTCTGCAGCTTTAATTTTGTACGCCTCATCAAGTTCTGGTTTGGCCGCCGGCATTGCCCACATGCGAGGACTCGAAGCGAAGACTTGGATAGCGCTTGCGCCAATTTCTTGCGCGTATTCAATTGAACGTTTAGCCATTCCACCCGTAGTTGGAACATGGGCACCAATGCGTGGCTTATTGGGCGGCTTAGGCATTGGCTTACCCTACGGTAATTGTGACGGTACTGCCACGTTTAACTTTGCTTCCCACCTTTGGCACAACACTTGTTACTTTCTTTACCTTTTTTGTTCCCATTTTTTTGACAACAACCTTGAGTTCTAGGTCTTGCAGTGTCTTAACGGCCTTGATCTGATCGATTGAGAAAATATTTGGGATAAAGACAAACTGCGAACCCTTTGAAACTACAAGAGTTATTTTCGATCCTTTAGGTGCCGGATCGCTCCCGGAAGGTTTTTGTGAAATCACAACACCAGAGAGAACGTTTTCATCAAAGGCATATACCGAGTTAACAACAAAGCCTAAACCTGTTAGTTCATTGAGTGCTTGTTCGCTTACTTTCCCAACATAAGATGTAAGCGCCACAGTCTCTACGCCTTTGCTGACTATTAAAGAAACTGTGGAATTTCGTTTTACTTGCGTACCTGGTGCAGGTATTGATGTGATGACATAGCCCTGCGGAACATCAGAATTAAATGCCTGCGTAGTATCACTTGCAATGAGTGGGAATTTTTTAATCGCTGCAGCTGCCGCTTCCGGAGTTAAACCAGCAACGGCTGGAATTGTGTATCGCTCAGGACCTTTAGAAATAATTAATTTCACGGCACCGCCAGCTGATATTCGGCCGCCACCACCTGGCGTGGATTCGATGATCTCACCAGAAGCAACACTTTCATCAAAGCGTTTTTCAACGATGGTTGTTAAACCCAATGGGGTGAGTGCAGTAACGGCATCGTCATAAGTGCCACCGACAATTGAAGGAACAACAACGCGTGATCCAGGTCCAACGAGTGCGTACCAACCACCGATACCGATGGCTACAGCAAGTAGCAATGCCAACTTACGATTTCTTCGAACGCGTTTACTAGATTTTTTCTTTTGGGCTTTTGCTATGCGAATCGCTTCGGTAGTTTCTTTAACTTCGATAGACGGCTCTTTTACTTCAACAACTTCTTGTTTTACTTTACCTCGGGCTTTTTCCTTAATTGGCTCAACAGGAAGATCTAGTTCAAGTTTCATTTGATTTGTTTTAGGGTCGAGATCATTTTGAATCATTTCCAGTGATTTTAGAAATTCACCAGCGGTTCGTGGCCGCTTATCCGGATCGCGATTAGTGGCGCTAAGGATGAGTACCTCTAAGCTTTCTGGGATTTCTTTACGTTTACTGCGCAGTGATGGGATCTCCTGATTTACATGCATATAAGCAATTTGAATAGGTGAGTCGCCTAAGAATGGTTTTTCACCAATTAACATTTCAAAGGCAACTATCCCAACGGCATACACATCGCTGCGTGAATCCGCTACTCCGCGTTGCACTTGTTCGGGGGATAAGTATGAAACCGATCCTAAGATCACACTTGATTCAGCCGTCATGGTCGAACCAATCAGCTCACCCCGCGCTAAACCGAAGTCCGCGATTTTTATTCGTCCTTCTTTGGAAATTAAAATGTTTTCTGGTTTCATATCACGATGCGTAATTCCAACCTCATGGGCTGCAGCTAATGCACTTAGTATTGGCGTTAAATAATTAATGGCATCTTTTATTTCAAATCGTCCACGCTCATTTAAGTAATCACGAAGCGTGTGGCCTTCGATTAGTTCCATAACAAGGAATACCGCCGGTACACCATTCTGATTCCATCCCTGGTCTTGCACTGCAACGATGTTGGGATGCGACAAGGCTGCGGCAGCTTTAGCTTCACGAATAAAACGATTAACGAAAGCTTCATCTTGAGCCAGATGGGGGTGCATAATTTTTACAGCTACTTTGCGATCCAGGCGCGTATCTATAGCTTCATAAATCGAAGCCATTCCGCCGTTAGCTATCTGTCGGACTAATTGATATCGGCTATCAATGAGTTCACCCGAGAGATCTGACATGTCCAGAATTTTAGGGCTTTGAGCCTTACGAACTTTGAATGTGTTCTGCGTTTTCGCGTGTTTTATCTCGCAGGAAGTGAAGCTCTTGGTCTATTTGCCATTTCTTCATGTGTTCGGCAATCTGATCACCGTCGCGTCGTAGGACTCGAGCTATTCCAATTTCTGGCTCAATATCGAGCCAATACAACTGGGCTCCGGCATCTCGAACTACTTTTTGGCCAGCACCCACACCTTCCAAAATAAGAATATCAACGGGATCAATTCTCCTTGTCGAAGCAAAAGACATTGAATTCCAATTAAAGATATCAATAGTAAAGGCCGATTGAGCATTATGTGCACTAACAATATTTCCTAAGGTATGCGTTAACTTTTGCGTTAAAGCGTTGTCCCAGCCATCGTATAAATCATCCATATGGATCACAGCTACAGTTTGATGAGTAGACCACTGCATTTCAAGAATCGCTGCAAGTGTGGTTTTACCAGCACCCGCCCGGCCATCAATTGCTACGAGTGTCATACCAACGCTTCCAACCAATCACGGCGATTGCAGTAAAGATTGCATACAACAGTGCAGTAAACCAGTAACCCAGATATGCATATTCGATTGTGCCGGCAGCGTCAACGATGAGCCATAAAACCCAAGACTCAACTTTTCCATAGACCATCAAGATTTGAGCAACTAGGGAACCAATAAGAAGAAAAGCATCAGACCAGGTAGCTGCGGCACCGATGCGTGAAAGAATCGGTGTGAGTGCAGATACCGAAACAATGGTGCCAATTGCCCAATACATACGGTGTCGTTTATTAATGTATCCAGTCACAACTCCGGTGGGTGCCCAGTCAAACCAACCCCAGATTGCTGCAACGATAAAGATAATTTGTAAGATCGAACTTGCATACAACTTTGCATCATAAAAAAAGAGCATATAAAGCGCGCTACTAATCGCCCACCAAGGCCAAGTAATTCGCTTACCCGTAGTTCCAAGCCAGACACCAATAAAAGAAGTGAGCGCTGAGATAAATTCAAGAATTGAGACGTCGTAGCCCCAAGCGGTAAATAAAATTGTAGACACAAATATTTCCTTTCCACGTCCGCATTACCGGACGGGTCAATCGGTCGGTTTGAATTTCAAACCCTCTCAGCCGCAGGCGGCTCCCGTAGTTCTTATGGTATCCCTAATGCGTGATAGTTAGTCGCTTCACATAGGCGGTTATAAAGGTTTTTAATCTACGTGTAGTTGAAGTCTTTGCTCGCACATTAAAGATGTCGTAACCAATCTTTTCCACTTCATCCACAATTCCGCAGTACAACTCACTTGCCGCCTCGATACAAGGTCGACTCGTAGGTGAAAGCATGGAAATTCCTGGGGTGGCCTCTTTTTGCAGTTGGCGGACTCGCGCAATTTGAAATTTCAGCGCATTTATTATTTCGGGCGTAAGGAGGCGTGCTTCCAGCATTTCACGTGTGACACCATGTTCGGCTAATTCTTGAATCGGAAGATAGATTCGACCTCGATCTAAATCTTCACCTACATCGCGAATGAAGTTAGCCAATTGAAATGCGATACCTAGATTCTTTGCACACTCGTAAGCACCCTCATCTAGCACCCCTAAAACTGGCACCATCTCGAGACCAATAACTGCAGCAGAACCATATACATACTCAATTAAATCTTCATATGTTTGATACTCCTGAACAGTTAAATCCATGGTCATTGAATGTAGGAAAGCTTGAAAGTGAGCATGGGGGATTGAAAAAGTATTAACTGTGTCAATGAGCGCACGGCCAATAGGGTCATCACTTGCGCCAGACTTTAATTCGCTCAAAATTTTATTACCCCACGTGCCCAATGCTTGCGCCTTTTCTTCAACACTCAAGGTAGATGCAAGATCATCGACAATTTCATCGGCGTATCGTGCAAAACCATAGAGGGCATGAACATATTTGCGTTTAGCTTTCGGCAAAAGCAACGTAGCTAAGTAGTAAGTCTTGCCATGTAGAGAATTTAATCTCTTGCACTCTGCATACGATGCATCAAGCTCATTCATTTACTTAACCGGACCTACGATCCGCTCAGCAGCTAAGCGGCCAGAGATAAGAACCATTGGTACACCAACACCGGGTTGAGTTCCAGAACCAGCAAAGACGACATTTTCAATTCCTTGCGCCATATTGCGTGGTCTAAATGGACCAGTTTGGAAAAATGTATGTGCACTTGCAAATGGTGCACCCATTTCCATTCCCTGATTTTTCCAATCTAGGGGAGTAGTCATAACTTGCGTTTCAATGGAATCACCAAAGCCGGTGTATCCACGCTCTTCAACGGTCTTAATCATTTGATCGCGATAAGGACCTGCCTGCTTATGCCAATCAATATCTGAATCTAAGTTGGGAGTTGGGAAAAGAATGTAATAGGAATGCTTACCAGGAGGTGCCAGATCTGGGTCATCATGAGTTGGAATTGTTACCAAAATACTTGGATCACTCATTAACTTCTTTTGAGTGATCAATTCATCGAAAACACCTTCCCATGAATGACCAAAGTGAATATTGTGATGAGCAGCAAAGTCATATTTCTTATTAGATCCCACCAACAGCGTTACACATGATGGGGAGTATTTCAGTCGCTTTACCGATAGAGGTGTCTTACCTAGCAAATCTCGATATGCCACGGGTAAATCTGGATTCAGAATTACAGCATCGCATTCATAACGCTCGCCTGTTTCGGTGATTACCGCTTTTGCGCGACCATTGATGACTTCAACTTTTGAAACTGTTGTGTTGTATTTAAAGGTTACGCCATGCTTTTCTGCAGCTGCTGCTAGTGCACGCGGAACTGCATGCATGCCACCCTTTGGAAAGAAGACGCCATTGACTGAATCCATATAAGCAATAACGGCATAAATTGCTAGCGCTTGCTGTGGACTAACTCCGGCATACATAGCTTGGAATGAATAAACCTTCTGAAGACGGGGATCTTTCATAAATTGATTTACTTTAGGCGAGAGCCTGCGAAAGCCACCAAGTGCGATTAAGCGCGCAAGGTTAGGAGTCAAAAGATTGAGTGGGCTATCAATATTTCTATCGATGAAATCATTCATCTCGTACTTATATAGCTTGGTAACAAATTCTACATACTTGCGATACCCGGCAGCTTCACTGCTACTAATGTGCTTCGCAATCTCGGCCTCCATCTCATCGGTATTAGAGTGAACATCAAGTTGTGAACCATCAGCATAAAAAGCGCGATACAAAGGTGTGAGCGGTGCAAGTTCTAACCAATCTTTCATATCTTCGCCGACGCAGTTAAAAGCATCGTTAATCAGCGAAGGCATTGTTAGAACTGATGGTCCAGTATCAAATGAGTAACCATCCTTTTTAAGTAAGCCGTTGCGACCACCCGGAACGCTCTCGCGCTCCAATACTGTAACTTTTCGACCGGCGCCGGCTAATCGAAGTGCGGCACTCAATCCCGCAAGACCTGCTCCGACTATAACTACGTGATCTGTTGGACCTTTAACACGTGCAACCACTTACATACTCCTCTTTGTTGCAATCAGGGCAAGTTCATTGAGCAAATCACGCCCAGCATTATCGATAACTGGATTTTTAATTGCTTGTAACGCTCTCGACGTTAATTCCTCAATAGTAGTTTCTAACTGTGCCTTGGCGCCTGTCGAAACAATCATTTCTTGCAAGATAGCCACGCCTTTTTCATCAATCTCATTTTTACCAAAGTATTTGCGGCTTTCAGTTTTCATTGCATCGGTGCTTTTAGCATCGGTCATCGCGATAAGGGCAGTTCGCTTTCCTTCACGCAGATCATCACCGGCAGGTTTGCCTGTAACAGAGGGATCGCCAAAAACACCGAGCAGGTCATCGCGGAATTGGAATGCCTCACCTAGAGGCAGACCATAATCAGAAAGAGCTGCAAGTAATGAAGGCGATGCATCCCCGGCTAACACGGCTCCCATATGTAGTGGACGCTCGATTGTGTATTTACCTGATTTATAGCGAGCAATCTTCATGGATCGTGCAAGATCTGTGTTTTTTTGTGTTTGTTCGTGAATATCTAGAAATTGACCGGCCATTAACTCAACACGCATCTCATCAAAGATTGGCATTACACGACGAAGTTCATCATTTGAAATTCCTGATGTATTAAGAAGTTGGTTTGACCAAACTAGTGCTAAATCGCCGAGCAATACTGCTGACGCTAAACCGTAGGCAGGTGCAAAGCCTTCTAACTCATCTTGCACATGGATTGATTCAAAGTGGCGATGAATTGATGGTTTGCCACGACGTGTGTCAGAACCATCCATTAAATCATCATGGATCAGTGCGCATGCTTGAAGTAGTTCAAGACAAGAGATGGCTTTAGTAGTTGCTGGAGTTAATGCGCCGCCTGCACTTTTGATTCCGGCATATGCAAATAACGGACGCAAACGCTTGCCACTATCTAATAAGAAGGAGGACAGCGCTGAAGATACTGGACTTAACTCAGGTGAAATGGAGTGCAGGTACCCGCTCTGATCACGCATAAATTGAGTGAGTTCAATTTCGACGCAATCGCGTATTTCTTGTAACTCTGACTTAGTCGCTGAACTCACAGCGTAAAGGTACCCTCACCTAGTTCACTTCGCCATTCATATTGGCCGCTCTAGCCCTCACCTATGTACTATTAATACTGCAAAGCGCATACTTGAGATGGAAGTTGGAAAATGCTCAGCAAGCAAGAGTTCACCCAAACATGGAGTTCCTTGCATAACGATGCGCCCGTAACTGGGGCAGTTGCTGGTTGGTTAAAGATTTCATATCGCTTTGGTCTAGTTGCCACGTTGCTTCGAATTTCACCAAATGTTCTTACACTCTTAGGTCTTTGTGCCGCAGCTGCTACGGCCTTTAGTGCAACAAGTTGGTGGGCGATATTTTTCTTAGTTCTTTCACTTTTCTGTGATGGGATTGATGGCAGTGTTGCGATTTTTCAAAAGCGGCAAAGCGCCTGGGGTGCAACCCTTGATTCAGTCGTAGATCGTCTCAGTGAAGCTTTTTGGCTATATGCCTTATATATAATTGGAATCCCAGGTTGGTTAGCAATCACTTTATGGTGTGTAGCTTCATTTCAAGAATATGCTCGTGCAAAGTTAACCTCATTGGGGATCACCAACATTGGCGTGGTAACTCCAGCCGAACGCCCAGTCCGAGCAATCTTTTTATTTATAGTTTTAATTATGTGGCATTTAAATATTCCTGGAGAATTTGCAGTGTCTGTCGCCTTTTTAGTTTTACAAACTAGTGGCTTTTTAATGGTTTTGCGTTATGCACGTTCCCAATTGCGTTAGCCACTATTTCAGCGCTCAACCCCACAAGCGGTAATCCACCACCTGGATGCGCCGAACCACCTACGCAATACAAGCCCTTAATGGGTGAACGATTTTTAGCGCGCAGAAATGCTGCGCGTGCACCGTTACTGGATGTTCCATAAATAGAACCCCCTGGAGCACGGACGGCATTTTCTAAATCTAATGGTGTACGAATTGTGAGTGATTCAAGGCGTGAACGGACAGATATTCCCCGAGCTTCAATTTGATCGATAATAGAGTTGGCATACGTGCGGGCAAACTCTTGATCGCTCCAATCAAAACCATTGTCACCATGGGCCGGTGCATTAACTAAAACGAACCAACTTTCCAGATTTGCATCTTTGGTCATCGCCTCATCCTGGGGCGAACATATATAGATTGTCGGTTCAGTCACCGGTTTTTTGTGAGTAAAGATTGCGTCAAATTCAGCATCATAATCTTTAGGGAAAAGTACGGTGTGATGATTGAGTGGCTCTGAATCATTTTTGCGCATTCCCAAAAGAAGAGAAAAACCTGCTAGAGATGGGTCGGCGTTATTAATATTTGTGCGGACTCTTTTAATCTTTCTAATTTTCTCAGTAATGAGTGTGTTGTAAATGAGCCAGGCGTCGGCATTAGCTATGACAGCATCGGCTGGAACAAATTCACCATTATTTAAAGTAATTCCGGTCGCACGAGCTTTGACCACATTGATTTTTGCAACGGGGGAGTTCAAATGAAAAGTGACACCAACGCTTTCGGCTCGTTGGTGTACCAACGTAGCTAATGTGCCAAGTCCGCCCTTAATGTGCCAAGCCCCAAAGCACTCTTCAACAAAAGCTATGGAAGCTAAAACTGCTGGCGCTTTGCGCGGATCTGAGCCGCTATATGTTGCATAGCGGTCAAGGATGTAGCGAAGGTGGGAATCAGGTAATGACTGATTTGCAAATTCACGTAAGGATTTCCAGGGAGCAATAATTCGCAAATCCCGCAAAAGTGAGAATCGTTTGAGAAGAGAAAAAGGTGAACGCAATTCATTTTCAATAAATGGTTCACGCGAAACATCCCACATTTTTTCTGCTCTACGCATCATGTGATCCCATTGTTGAGCAACATCATCACTGTAAGCAGTACGAAGATTATTGAGCGTTTCATAACGGGAAAGATTGGCAAATTTGACTTGGGTACCATCGGCAAATCGATACTCAAAGGAGGGATCTACCGGTTTAATTTCGCACAGTAACCCCAAATGTTTTCCGGTACGTTGAAAGAAATCTTTATACACTGCAGGTAAAGTTAAAAGTGAGGGACCAGAATCGAAAGCAACTTTGCCAACCCACTCAGTGTGTAATTTTCCACCGGTTCGATCTGAGGCTTCGTAGAGTGAAACTTCGTGACCAGCTTTTGCTAATCGAGCTGCAGACATCATGCCGCCCATACCTGCACCTATTACGACGACCTTCACAGGGTTCGGCCCTTCCATTGAACTTCTCCGCGCATCACCCAGGAATAAATAATCAGATAAATGAGCAAGGCAGTAGAAATGGGATGAAAAAACGCATCCAGACCGCTCTTACCAACTTTTATTGAACTCATGGCGCGCGTAAGCGTAACGGCGGCATAGGCATACCACGCTACATATGATCCTGTGATGCCGGCGATTAAAGGGGCAATACCGGTAATAAAGAGAAACGCAATTGCAATTGCCGAACCAAGAAGTGAACCAAAGGCGGCATGGAGAGATTTACCGTACCCAGCTTCTATCTCTTTCCACGATGAATACATCCGAGTTGATGCAATTGCTGAACCATTTGCTACGCAACCATGAGAACCATTCATTACTAATGCACGTCCTAAGAAAACATCATCTAAAACCCTGTTCTTCACGGATTCGTAAGCGCTTATTTGAGCCAACGCCGCACGCCGCACAACGAAGAATTGACCATTAGCAACAACCATCGACGATCGTGAAGTTGTTTCGGCAAATCGGAGAAGAACGGTCGACATCCATGACCACTGCAGTAATGGCTGGACCAATTTTTCTGACCATGTCTGAGCCAATTGCGCTGGGTAAGGTGAAAGAAAATCTAGATGTGAACTTCTGAGCAAAGTAACTGCTCGGCTTATGGCATCAACTTCCAAGCGCACGTCGGCATCTATCGAAATAATTATCTCGCCAGCCGATTTTTCAAAAAGTTGCTGTAATGCCCACGTCTTACCGATCCAGCCTTGTGGCAAAGGCCCACCAGTGAGCACCGTGAAGTTGCTCAATCCCTGCGTGTGTTGATGAAGTAATGCCAGAGTTTGATCTTCAGAGTTGTCATCTAGCAATAGATATTCCACATTCAGTAAATGTTTTTGACTTGCAAGATTTTGAATCAATTGCGCGACATTACTGGCTTCATTGCGCATTGGTACTACAACACTAATTTTCTCTTCTACCTGCATCAAATTCCGTGGAGTTCTGATGGTCAGGAAATTAATCAGAGCTATCAGTAAAATTAGCCCTGCGGGAATACCAAGTACATAATCCATAAAAGTTATGGGCGCCCTAACCAACGATTGAAGAAATAGGGAGAAAAAACAATGGTAAATATCGCCCCAGCGAATAACGCAATCCCAGGGCGGTGAAAAAAGAAGAGGTTGCCGACGAAACCTGAAAATAAAACCCACAATATAAATGCATCGGTAGTTCTAAAGCTTGCGCCACCTTTGCGCTTTTCGCGTGGAGTAATCAGATGCAGAATCCCAATCAAAAACATTCCGCTGAGTAACCAACCGAAAGTGTTTGATAGCGGGATCTCTGGTTGAAAAGGCACATGAGCTCCAGAAACTCTCCACGTCCATCGGCCCGAAGTCACCATAAGTGGATCTAGAAATAGATCCCATGTAGCTAAAGCAATTCCGCCATAAAGAAATACCCAGTTGCCCGCTATTCGCCTTGCTGCAGTTAATACTGGATGAGCCATCATGATCCACGCAAAAGGTACGACAAGTGGAACTTGGAAAATCTTCAATCCAAGATCAGATGAGTAGGAGTAACTTCCAAATGGCCAGGCAGTTTGGACTCCCACATGCTCAATAATTAATGCGAAGATAAAAGTGAAAAGAAAGTATGTGCTTGCATAGCGTGCACCGTATGCAAGAAGTGCGTGAAGCAACATTGCACCAGCGCCCCAATAGACAACATTAATTGTAAGCAAACGTAAAGTTTCACCGTGAACTAAGGGGTAGATAACTTGAAGCAAAATTGCAATTCCAAAGACAAGGTTTAATAAACCATTAGCTCGAGGTGATAATTGACCATAGCGACGCCGTCTTGGTGTGTAATGACGTATCGACATAGGAGTTAGTCTGCCCTATTCCATTTATATGTAGTAGTTACTCAAGTGAGCCGCGTATTTCACGCGCAGCAAAGCGCGCAAATAGCTCTTCTGAATACCAATTAAAGGCCGAAGTATCAGCAATCGCCTTTTGGTGGGCTGCACCCTTATATGCAAAGTTCTTTATTGCATCCGCTGACTCCCACAAAGAGAATGTGCCCTGCAAACCAATAGGAGCTTCACCAATTCCGATTGCCGATATCAACCCTGGAGCCGATTTCAATGACATCGTTACAGGCGGCACGGAGCTCCAAAAGCGAAAGTTTTGGTGCCATTTAATTCGCGCGCGTGTAATTGCTGCAACTGGTCCAGTCCAATCTTTTGCCGTTGCAATAAATGGTTCCTGCTTAGCCCATTGACCATGAGAAGAGATTGGTTCAAGAAGAGCACGAAATTCACTTGCACTATTTTTACGCCATTGCTTCACAACAAAAGATTGGTCAAAGGAATCTATGTCTTGAACTTCTACGATTAAACCCCAACGAAGAGCATTGGCATCCGAAGGTGTGAAAGTTTCACCTTTACCTGTGCCAAGTGATTTGAAGAATCCAACATTCTTAGAGCGACGTAATACAAAACGATCCATGCCCATTGCAATAAGCGCAAAAGGAATACGGCTAGGCTTAATTGTCCAGAAGTAAGCAACGATCATTTGAACCAGCGAATCATTCTATTTCTGTTCAATTAAATCCCATTTATTTCCATAGTTGTCTTTGAATACCACAACTTGACCATAGGCCTCTTGGCGGGGAGTTTCAATGAACTCAATGCCTTTTGATTTATAACCCTGGTACGTTTCATTGAAGTTAGTTGTATACATAAAGAAACCCACTCGACCACCAGTTGAATTACCAATAGCGGCCACCTGCGTTTCATTTGCAGCTTTTGCTAGCAAGATTCGAGCCCCTTGTGAACTAGGTGCAACGACTACCCAACGCTTTTCAGGCGACAGAACTGTGTCTTCAATAAGAGTGAAACCAAGATCATTAACGTAATGAGAAATAGCGGAATCGTAGTCATCGACAACAAGTGCAATCATTCCTAAAGTGTTCATAGTTAATCGCCAACCACCATCGGAGTTGCTCCTGTGACCCGGGAAAGTTCAGTAAATGAAGTTGGGTAAACCGAGTGTGGGTGCCCTGCAGCAGCCCAAGCAACTGCATAGTCATTGAGAGCTTGATCAATCACAGTGATCTCTGGCTTGTTCACCCAACCCACAGGCGATACGCCCCCTGTAGTTTCTGAAACCAGAGCCACGAAATTATTTCGCACAATTGGCTTGAGCTGTGTAGATATAGCTCTGATTCCATGTGAGGGAAAGTGGTCGTGAAAATTTAGAGGAATCTCCAACGACCTTGACCGGCCCGAAACCTTCGAGAAAGCCTTGGGGTGTTGCTCGGAAGAATAATTCGCGTTTCGACTGAACTCCTTCAGAGTTGAAGATGTAGATGCCAGTAAGGATGGTTCCATCAAAAGTCCCAACAAAATCCCCAAACGAGGAATCTTTCTTTGAGTTTTTTAAAGAGATTATTCCATTCACGTCCAGGCCCGATTGGCTGGTGATTTTTAGAGAGAATCGATCATTCTTGAGTGATGCAGCAAAACATCCAACAATCGGTTGGGGAGAATCGGTCGCGACCAAATCAGTACTACGAATATTCATAGAAGAATCTAGATATAGAAATTTTGAAATCGACGTCTTATTTAGAGTAAATGAAATTTTTGATCCACGAAGAGTTTGAGTCACGATTCCAGCATCACCATCAGGAAAGCCAGCGTTAAGAGCTTGGACATGCGCATAGATTGAGGCCGGAGATAACTTTGAGGTAGAAGCCAGGTTTTGAAGCGCTTTAGCAGCGACAGATGTGGTCCAACTCGAAACCGAGTCGAGTTCTCCAACATTTACTGCTTTAGGTATCTGAGGTATGTAGCTAGCGGATAGATAAATTATCCTGCCAAGTTCTATGACATTCTTTCCATCGGATAATTGAGGGTCATAAATTGAATCTTGTGGGCCCGCAATACTTAAGACCATTCCATTGTTCTCTATAACTTTGGTGCCGAAGGCTGGTGGTTCGTCAGCTCGATTGGCAGCGAGATAGGAATTTACGGGAAAATAGTAGGCAGCCATGAAAACGGTGCGATCTCCCTTGTCGGGAGTGTAATAAACAAGTGCTTGCTTTTGAGCGCCTTGTTCTTCGGCCTGGCGTGAAAAATCGTTGTGGGGAATTTCTACAGTTAAATGCGACGCAATCTTATTTGGCACTGTCCATGCAAAAGGAATATTACCTAATTCGATATTTACTGAATTAACTGTCTTTGCCGTGCATCCCGATAAAAGCAGTGTCATGATGAACAATACGAGAGAACTCTTTTTCAATTAATCTCCAACGATCATTGGTTGCGCCCCAGTACAGGTAATGAGCTCAGTGTAGGTGGATGGGTAGACAGCATGGGGATGTCCAGCCGCAGCCCACACCACTTCGTAATCGCTGAGCGCTTCATCAATCAAAATTGTCGCTTTAGTGAGCCATCCAAGAGGTGCAACGCCACCAATAGAAAAACCTGAAGCGTTCTTAACAAAGTCAGCATCAGCGCGGTGGAGTTTTTCGACGCCTAAGTTCTTAGCAACAAGGTCGGTATCTACTCGATGACGTCCACTTGTAATCACTA